>Ga0081606_1000352_pt1 | contig 20611 bp, 14 predicted proteins | sample EareggfetidaYelm_FD_71127 | JGI IMG/M metagenome (GOLD analysis project Ga0081606, IMG submission 71127) | Earthworm egg capsule microbial community from the University of Washington, USA - E. fetida Yelm (SPADES assembly) (version 2) | ecosystem: Host-associated > Annelida > Reproductive system... | reverse complement strand
GGCATGGTCACGGGTAGGGCCGCAACCGGCGATGACCTTGAAACCCTCCTTGTGCAGGCGCTGGCAAATGGCAGTGCCGATACCGCCCATGCCGCCGGTGACATACGCGACTTTCTTCATGTTCTCGACTCCTTGTCGGTGATTGGTTCAGACGCTCACTCTACCGGAGAAATCAGGCCGCGCCGTGAAGGAAAACACGCAGTTCCTGCTTTGTTTTCATAGGCCACTCGGGCAGGCTGTTATCATGGTTTACCTCATCTTGACGAGGTTCACGTTCACGGTACGACGCCCCGACCCCGGGCTTGGCACGGACTGGCGCTGACCCTCGGGGGCAGCACATCGAAACCCGGATCGACACCATCGGCATGGGTTGCGCGCGGCCTTCTTGCCATTCCCGTTCATTCCCGTTCATTCCGATTTCTTGGCCCTTCTTTGCGTCCCTGTCCCGACCTGACCATGAAACGCTCTATTGTCCTGGTGGCTGCGGCCATCGTCGTCGTGCTGCTCGGCGGCGGGGTCTGGCATGTCATCGCCGACCGGCAGGCGCAGCAAGAGGAACTGCAACGGGCCGCAGCGCAGCGCGTCCCGGCGCCGTTGCAGTTTGGCGCCGACGAAGTGCTGCTCGTGCAGCGGCACAGCCTGTCATTGGGCGTGCCGGTGTCGGGCGCGTTGCGGGCGCTCAATTCGGCGATGGTCAAAGCGCGTGTCGGGGGCGAGTTGCAGGGCCTGACCGTGCGCGAGGGCGACCGCGTCGAGGCGGGCCAGGAAGTGGCGCGCATCGACCCCAGCGAGTCCCGCTTTCGCTGGCACCAGGCGCAGCAGCAGGCCGAGGCGGCCAAATCCCAGGTCGATATCCAGCAGCGCCAGCACAGCAACAACCGGGCGCTGGTCGATCAGGGGTTCATCTCGGCCACGGCCTTGGCGACTTCGCAGGCCAGCCTGGAAGCGGCCCGGTCGAGTTACCAGGCGGCCGTTGCGGCGGCCGATGTGGCGCGCAAGGCGCTCGACGACACGGTGCTGCGCAGCCCCATCAGCGGGCTGGTGGCGCAGCGGCTGGCGCAGCCGGGCGAGCGGGTGTCGATCGATGCCCGCATCATCGAGGTGGTCGACCTCTCGCTGCTGGAGCTCGAGGCCCTGATCAGTGCGGCCGACTCCGTGGCCGTGCGCGTCGGGCAAAAGGCCCGGCTCGACATTGCCGGCACGCCCGGGCCGGTGTCCGCCACCGTGGTGCGCATCAACCCCAGCGCCCAGGCCGGCAGCCGCGCCGTGCCGGTCTATCTGCGCGTGGACCAGGCCGCCGGCGCGCCGCTGCGCCAGGGCATCTTCGTGCAGGGCATGCTCGATACGGGGCGCGCCGAGCGGCTGGCCGTGCCGCTGGACGCGGTGCGTACCGACAAGCCCGTGCCCTATCTGCAAACGATCAGGAACGGCCAGGTGGTCCATGTGCCGGTACAGACTGCAACCCGTGCCGTGGTCGACGGGCAGACGCTGGTGGCGGTGGCAGGTGTGGCCGAAGGCACGCCGGTGATTGCCGGGCGGATCGGCCTGCTGCGTGAAGGCACGGCGGCCGTGTCCGCAGCATCGGCACCGGCATCCCGCGCAGCACGCTGAGCGGCCATGTGGTTCACCAAAGTCAGCCTGAAAAACCCGGTGTTCGCCACGATGGTGATGCTCGCCATCGTGGTGCTCGGCCTGTTCTCCTACCAGCGGCTCAAGATCGATCAGTTTCCCAATATCGAATTCCCGGTGGTCGTGGTCACCGTGAGCTACCCTGGCGCCGCGCCCGAGATCGTCGAAAGTGAGGTCACCAAAAAGATCGAAGAGAGCGTGAATTCGATCGCCGGCATCGATGCCCTGACCTCGCGCAGCTACGAAGGCATGGCGGTGGTCATCATCGAGTTCCAGTTGCATGTCGATGGCACCAAGGCGGCCGAAGATGTGCGCGAAAGGGTGGCCATGGTGCGCCCGGCGTTGCGCGCCGAGGTCAAGGAGCCGCGCGTGCAGCGCTTTGACCCGGCCAGCCGCGCCGTGTGGTACCTGGCCGTGCTGCCCGAGGAGCAGGCCGATGGCAGCGACGCCCGCCATGCGGCCGATGGCAACAGGCGCAGCGCGGTCGAGTTGACCACCTGGGCCGAGCAGGTTCTCAAGAAGCGGCTGGAAAACGTGCGCGGTGTGGGCGCGGTGCGCTTGGTCGGACCCACCCGGCGCGAGATCAACCTCTACCTGAACCCACAGGCGCTCGAAGCCTTTGCCATCACGCCCGAGCAGGTGGTCGACGCGGTGCGCAACGAGAACCAGAACCTGCCCGTGGGCGCGATCCGCTCGCTGACGCAGGACCGCGCGGTGCAGATCGACGCGCGCATGCAGCGCCCCGAAGACTTCGGCCAGATCATCGTCGCGCGCCGCAATGGCGCGCCGGTGCGCCTGAGCCAGGTGGCGCGCGTGCACGATGGCGCCCAGGAGCTCGAAAGCCTGGCGCTGTACAACGACCAGCGCACCTTGCTGCTGGCGGTGCAAAAGTCGCAGGGCGAGAACACCATCGAGGTGGTTGACGGCCTTCATGCCGCCGTGGCCGAGTTGCGCCAGCAACTGCCGCCCGGTGTGCGCCTGCAAACCATTGGCGACAGTGCCCGCCCGATCCGCGTGGCGGTGAACAACGTGCGCCAGACGCTGATCGAAGGCGCGCTCCTGACGGTGCTGATCGTGTTCCTGTTCCTGAACTCGTGGCGCTCGACGGTCATCACCGGCCTGACCTTGCCGATTGCGCTGATCGGCACCTTCCTGTGCATGAACCTGTTCGGCTTCACGATCAACATGATCACGCTGATGGCGCTGAGCCTGTGCGTGGGGTTGCTGATCGACGATGCGATCGTGGTGCGCGAGAACATCGTGCGCCATGTGCAAATGGGCAAGAGGGCTTATGACGCGGCGCTCGACGGCACGCAGGAGATCGGCCTGGCGGTGCTGGCCACCACGCTGTCCATCGTGGCGGTGTTCCTGCCGATCGGCTTCATGGGCGGCATCATCGGCAAGTTCTTCCACGAATTCGGCATCACCATCGTCGCGGCCGTGCTGATCTCGATGTTCGTCAGCTTCACGCTCGACCCGATGCTGTCGAGCGTCTGGCATGACCCGAGCATCCACGCCCATGGCCAGCGCACTGCACCCGTGTCCTGGTACGACCGCAGCATAGGCCGCGTGACGGGCTGCTTCGATCGCGCCACCGATGCGCTGGCCCAAGGCTACCAGCATATCCTGCGCTGGGCGCTGGAGCACCGGTTGACCACGCTGGCGCTGGCGCTGGGCATCTTTGTGCTGAGCATCTTCATGGTGCCGCTGCTCGGCACCGAATTCGTTCCCAAGGCCGATTACTCGGAGACCCGCGTACAGTTTCACACCCCCGTAGGCTCGTCGCTGGAGACCACCGAGGCCAAGGCGCGGCAGGTGCAGCAGATACTGCGCGAATTTCCCGAGGTGCGCTACACGCTGGCCACGATCAACACCGGCTTCGCCGAGGGCAAGAACAACGCCGACATCTATGTGCGCCTGGTCGACCGCAAGGACCGTCGCCGCAGCGCGCAGCAAATGTCGGACACACTGCGCGAGCGCCTCCGGCAGGTGCCGGGCATAACCGTCACCCATGCCGGCCTGCTGGACCCGGTGAGCGGACAAAAGCTGATCGAGTTCTCGCTCAAAGGCCCCGATCTGCGGGAACTGGAGCGCCTGGCCCGGCAGGTCGGCGACAAAATCCGCGACATCCCCGGTCTGGTCGATCTGGATTCCAGCGCCAAACCCGACAAACCCGTGATCGCGCTGGAGCCCCGGCGCGAGGCGGCCTCTGATCTGGGCCTGAATGTGGCCCGGATGGCCGAAACGCTGCGCATCCTGGTGGCCGGCACCACGGTGGGCAACTGGCGCGCGCCCGACGACCAAACCTACGATGTCAACGTGCGCCTGGCCCCCGAAGCGCGCAGCAGCGCGCAAAACCTGGCGCACCTGCCCTTTGCGCTGACGGCCGCCGACGGCAGCACACGCATCGTGCGCCTGAACCAGGTGGCCAGCGTGACCGAAACCACCGGCGCCAACCAGATCAACCGGCGCGACCTGACCCGCGAGGTGGCCGTCAATGCCAATGTGACGCAGCGCGCCGCAGGCGATGTCTCGGCCGACATCCGCAAAGTGCTCGACGGCATGGTCTTCCCGCCCGGCTACCGCTACCAGTTTGGCGGCTCCACGAAGAACATGGCCGAGGCATTCGGCTACGCCAGTTCGGCCCTGATCCTGGCCATCATCTTCATCTACATGATCCTGGCCAGCCAGTTCAAGAGCTTTGTGCAGCCGCTGGCGCTGATGACCTCGCTGCCGCTGACACTCATCGGCGTGGTGCTGGCGCTGCTGACGTTCCGCTCCACGCTGTCGATGTTCTCCGTCATCGGCGTCGTGATGCTGATGGGCCTGGTGACGAAGAACGCCATCTTGCTGGTGGATTTTGCGATTCGCGCGCGCCAGGAGCATGTCGACGACCAAGGCCGCAGCGTGCCCGGCCTGCCCCGGGCCGAGGCCCTGCTGCTGGCTGCGCGCGTGCGGCTGCGCCCGATCCTGATGACCACGCTGGCCATGATCTTCGGCATGATGCCGCTGGCCTTTGCGCTGTCCGAAGGCTCCGAGCAGCGCGCCCCCATGGGCCAGGCGGTGATCGGCGGGGTGCTGACCTCATCGTTGCTGACGCTGGTGGTGGTGCCCGTGGCGTATTGCTACATGGACGACCTGGCGCGCTGGGCGCTGCGCAAGCTCGGGCGCGACCCGGGCGCGCGCAGCGCAAATGCGTAACGGCATGTGGCATTCCACGACCTTGGGGCCGGCACTAAAATCACCGGCCTTTCCTGACCCGCCCTGCACCGGATATTCCGGAGAAGATCTGCCCGAGTCCGCGCCATGAACCTGCCCCTGAACACATCCGCCAACCCCAGCGACCCGGTGGCCCAGGCCCGCTACAACATGATCGAGCAGCAGATCCGCCCCTGGAACGTGCTCGACGCCAGCGTCCTGGAACTGCTGGCCGTGGTGCGCCGCGAGCACTTCGTGCCTGCCGCCTACCGCAGCCTGGCATTCATGGACATTGAAATCCCGCTGCTGGGCAGCAACGCCGAGCAAGCCCTGCGCCTGGGCCATAGCATGTTGGCGCCCCGCGTCGAGGCGCGCATGTTGCAGGACCTGCAAATCGCGCCCACCGACCGCGTGCTCGAAATCGGTGCCGGCTCCGGCTACATGGCCGCCTTGCTGGCCCGGCGCGCAGCGCATGTGCTGGCGCTGGAAATCGTTCCGGCACTGGCCGACATGGCCCGCACCAACCTGCGCCAGGCCGGCATCGGCAACGCCGATGTGCGCCAGGCCGACGGCGCCAGCGACGCGCTGGCCGAAGGCCCGTTCGACGTGATCGTGCTCAGCGGCTCGGTGGCCGAACTGCCCGGCGCGCTGCTGTCTGCGCTGCGCGAGGGCGGCCGCTTGGGCGCCATCGTCGGGATGGAGCCGATGATGCGTTTCACCGTGGCCCGGCGCCAGGGCGAGCGTCTGGACACCCGCTCGCCTTGGGACGCCAACGCGCCGCGCCTGGTCAACTTTCCCGAGCCTTCCGGCTTCACCTTCTGATCACCGGGCTGGTGCCCCCTGCGCAGCCTTCGACGCACTGCATGATCGACCACATCCGCCCCGCCCAGCTACCGGCCTGGTTCGCCGCCGCAGGCCCCCGGCCCCTGGTGCTGGATGTGCGCGAACCCTGGGAACGGCAAACCGCCAGCGTGCATGCCCAGGGCTTTGAACTGCTCGCCATCCCCATGGGCGCGCTGCCCGCAAGCCTGGCCGGGTTGGACCCGGCGCGCGCCATCGCCTGCCTGTGCCACCACGGCGCACGCAGCCTGCGCGTGGCCGAATTCCTGGCGCAGCACGGCTTCGATCGGGTGGCCAACATCACCGGCGGCATCGATGCCTGGTCGCAAGAGATCGACCCCGCCGTGCCCCGCTACTGATTCCATTGCCCAATCGTTCGTGAACGCGAAGGCGAAGCGCAGACAGTACCAATGTGCGGCAAGCGAAGCCGACAAATCGCACGGATGATTCAGGAATGCAATGAGATAGCGCCCACAGACCCCTGCCTTGACCCTTGCCTTTGCGAAAGCCCCTTCCATGACACCGCTACGGCCCTTCTTCCTTGCGTCCCTGGCCTTGGGCGCAGCACTGTGCGCCCCGGCCCGGGCGCAGAGCCTGCTGGAACTGCTGGAATCGGCCCGCAGCTACGACACGGCCTGGCAATCGGCCCAGGCCCAGTTCGACGCAGCGGCACGCCGCGCCGACCAGGCCCGCGCCGGCCTGCTGCCCAATGCCGCACTGACCGGCGGCCTGAGCCGCGCGAACGTGCAATCGAGTCGCCCGCAGTTGGAAAACACCGGCACGACCCAGACCGTGGGCATCGAAGCCTCCCAACCGCTGTACCGCCCGGCCAACGGCATCAGCCTGGAGCAAAGCCAGCGCGCCGTCGACATGGCGCAGGCGCAGTTGGACGCGGCCACACAAGAACTGCTGCTGCGCGTCAGCCAAGCCTACTTTGACATGCTGGCCGCGCAAGACACACTCGGCTTCGTGCAGGCCCAAAAAGCCGCAGTATCGGAACAACTGGCGGCCGCCAAGCGCAACTTCGAGATCGGCGCCAGCACCGTGACCGACTCCCGCGAAGCCCAGGCCCGGTACGACCTGGTGCTTGCGCAGCAGATCGCCGCCGAGAACGACCTGCGCGTCAAACACCTGGCGCTGGACCAACTCGTGGGCATCACCGGCACCCGACCCAAGCCGCTGGCATGGCCCGCGCAACCTGCGCAGCTACCCGGCGTGCAGTCCGATGACCTGAGCCCTTGGGTGGACAGCGCCCGCCAGCAGCCGCCCGCCGTGCGCCAGGCCGCGATCACCCTGGACATCGCACGCCTGGAGACCCGCAAAGCCGAAACCGGCCACCTGCCGACGCTGGACCTGCAAGCGGGCTACAGCGTCACGCGCAACGCGCACGGCACGATCACCGCCCCCGGCATCACCAGCCGCACCAACAGTTTCAGCGTGGGCCTGGCCCTGAAACTGCCGCTGTTCGCCGGCTTTGCCGTGCAAAACCGCGTCAAGGAAACCCTGGCGCTGGAAGAAAAAGCCAGCGCCGACCTGGAAACCACGCGCCGCAACGCCGCCCAGGCCACCCGCGCCGCGTTCTACGGCGTGCAGTCTGGCCAAGGCCAGATCCAGGCCCTGGAGGCTGCCGAAGCCTCCAGCCAGAGTGCACTGGACGCCAACCAACTCGGTTACCGGGTGGGTGTGCGCATCAACATCGACGTGCTCAATGCCCAAAGCCAGCTATTCCAGACCAAGCGCGACCTGGCCCATGCGCGCTACAACCTGCTGCTGGGCACACTCAAACTGCGCCAGGCAGCCGGCACGCTGGCGCAGCAGGATGTCGCAGCCATCGATGCGCTGCTGGTCCGACCCTGATGCGATCCCGTCGGCAATCCGACCGTGAAAATACATCTTCCGGACGGCGCCGATCGAGACGGCCAAGAAGGCATGGGTGCGCCGCAGGCGCCGGGCGGCGCTGCGGTGGCGGGGTCGCGCGATGCCGGTGCGACAATGCCTGCCGCGTTGCGCCGCACGATTTTGCCGATGGCTGGACCAGGCGTGGCGCGTATATGTTTGGCCGTTCCGGCCTGACGACAAACACCCTCACCTCCCAAGGAGACAAGATGACCCGCACCATCCAACAATTGTTTGATCTGACTGGCAAGACCGCTTTGGTCACCGGTGGCTCGCGCGGCCTGGGCCTGCAACTGGCCCATGCTTTGGGCGAGGCCGGCGCCAAGATCATGCTCAGTTCGCGCAAGGCGCCTGATTTGGAAGAGGCAGTCGCCGAGTTGCAGGCCGCCGGTATCGATGCCCGCTGGATCGTTGCCGACTGTGCCCGGGAGGAAGACATCCGCCGCTTGGCCGATGAAACGCTGGAGCGCGTGGGCGCGGTGGACATCCTGGTCAACAATGCCGGTGCTGCCTGGGGCGCTCCCGCCGAAGACCATCCGGTGCAGGCCTGGGACAAGGTGATGGACCTGAATGTGCGCGGCTATTTCATCTTGAGCCAGCACATGGCCAAGCACTGCATGATCGGCCGGCGCAGCGGCAGCATCATCAATGTGGCGTCGATCGCCGGCCTGGGGGGCAATTCCAAGGGCATGCACACCATTGCCTACAACACGTCCAAGGGCGCGGTGATCAATTTCACCCGCGCGTTGGCGGCCGAATGGGGCCGGTACAACATTCGCGTCAATGCCATCTGCCCGGGCTTTTTCCCCAGCAAAATGACGGCGGGAACGTTCAAGGCCATCGGCGAAGAGGCGCTGGCAGCGCGTGCGCCCCTGGGCCGCCTGGGCGACGCCGAGGATTTGAAGGGCCTGTGCGCGCTGTATGCGTCCGATGCCGGCAAGCACATCACCGGGCAGTGGCTGGCGGTGGATGGCGGTGTGAGCGTCATCAAGGGGTAATGAATGGCCTGCCGGGGGCCGCGTTTTGCCTTCGAGCGGCCCGGCGGCCCCGCGCTCCGGCGGCGCTTTGGCTGCCGCGAGTCCATCGAGGACACCCAAGCGTATGCTTTTGCCTCTTGCAAAATCCTGGAGTTGCCTGTGCTGAAATTTGGCGCCGAAATCCCCTTTGTCCACCACCTCGGCTTTACGCTGCACCGCATGGACGGTGGCGCGTCGGAAGTGCGTTACGAGGCCCGGCCCGAGCATATGAACTCGTTCGACGTGACCCATGGCGGCGCGTCGATGACCCTGCTGGATGTGAGCATGGCCACGGCCGCGCGCAGCGTGACGACGGACATGGGCGTGGTCACCATCGAGATGAAGGCCAGTTTCATGCAGCCGGCCCGGGGCCCGCTGGTGGCCAAGGGGCGGTTGATCCATCGCACTGCCACCCTGGCGTTCACCGAAAGCACCGTGCTCGACGCCCAGGGCCGCGTGTGCAGCCATGCCACGGGCACGTTCAAATATGTGCGGCGCCTGCCGGCGGACGAACGCAGCGCCCACCGGCGCAAGGCAATTGCCACCGATTGAGCGCCTCATCCAAACCGGAGTGGCCCGATGCGTTGCTCCCATATGTGTCGATGGCCATTGAAATGGTAGCCAACTGATCGTCCCGAGGATGTCCCGAGGAATTTCCGATGCCACACAACCAACAAATCGTTCTCGACAACCGCCCCCAGGGCGAGGCCGTGGCCAGCAATTTCAGGCTGGTGCGGACGGACACCCCGGCGCTGCAGGATGGTCAAGTGCTGGTGCGCCACCACTACCTGAGCCTGGACCCCTACATGCGCGGGCGCATGAACGAGGGCCGCAGCTACGCCGCAGCGCAGCGCCTGGGCGAGGTGATGATGGGCGGCACCGTGGGCGAGGTGGTCGAAAGCCGCCACCCCCGGTATGCCGTGGGCGACAAGGTGCTGGGCATGGGTGGCTGGCAGGAGTACAGCGTGGTCGACGGCGCTGCCGTGGGCGCGTTGCGCCAAGTGGATACCAGCCATGTGCCGCTGTCGTACTACCTGGGCGCTGTCGGCATGCCCGGCGTGACGGCCTGGTATGGCCTGGTCAGGATCATTGCCCCCAAGGAGGGCGAGACCGTGGTGGTCAGCGCCGCCACGGGCGCCGTCGGCAGCGCATTCGCGGCTCTGGCCAAGGCCCGTGGCTGCCGTGTCGTGGGCCTTGCGGGCGGCGCCGACAAATGCCGCTATGCGTTGCAGGAACTGGGCTTTGACGCCTGCATCGATTACCGGCAGTACGCTGGCGACGTGAAGGCCCTGTCCCAGGCCCTCAAGCCGGCTTGTCCCAACGGCATCGACGGTTACTTCGAGAACGTGGGCGGCCCGATCATGGACGCCGTCATGTTGCGCATGAATGCCTTCAGCCGCATCGCGCTGTGCGGAATGATCGCCGGCTACGACGGCGCGCCGCTGCCCATGCTCAACCCTGCGCTGCTGCTGATCAACCGCACCAGGCTCGAAGGCTTCATCGTCAGCGAGCATATGCAAGTCTGGCCAGAGGCGTTGACGGAGTTGGCCACGCTGGTCGGCGCCGGCAAGCTGCGCCCACGCGAGACCGTGGCCCAGGGCATTGCCGCCGCACCGCACGCCTTTTTGGGTCTGCTCAAGGGCAAGAACTTGGGCAAGCAGTTGGTGAAACTGATTTGAACGGCGAGCGCGACCGGCGCCGTCCCGAGGCCGCAGGCCGGGTCGCCAGCGGGCCGTCGAAGCCTTTGCGGGGCGCCGCCGGCAGTATCAGTCGTTGCCGCGAATGCCTGCGAGTGACGGGAAATGCGGATTCATGACGGCCGCCGCTGCCGCCAAGCCGATCAGGCACTGCCGGCCGGGCGCCGGGAATTTCGCCCGCGCAGCAGAGCAGCGAGGATCAGCGAAAGTCCGGCTGCGGCAGCGTGTGCAGTTTGCTGTCGAGGCTGCCCACATACCGGGCCAAGGCTTTGAGTTCAGCGTTGCTGAACTGCTTGGCGAAGCCGGCCATGATGGCGTTGCCGCGACCGAGCCGGGTGTTGTTTTCGATCTTGTAGGACTTCAGGGCCACGAACAGGTAGTCGGCATGTTGGCCCGCGATCGAGGGGTAGGACGGGTCGGTGGACTGGGCGAAATTCTCGCCGTGGCAGGAAGCGCAAGTCCCCTTTTTCAGCAGTTCGGCCACTTGCGCGCTGGGTTCGCGGCGCGGCTTGGCGGGCGGTTCGGTGCCGGTTTTGCCGTGCTGCTCGTAGTAGGCCGACAGATCGGCGATGTCTTTGTCGGTCAGCGATTCGGCAATGCCGCGCATCGTCGGGTGCTTGCGTTCGCCCTTTTGGTAGGCGAGCAGCGCAGCGCTGATGTACTTGGCGCTCTGGCCCGAAATCATCGGCACCTTGTGCACTTCGGGGAAACTGGCCTGGTAGCCGGGAATGCCGTGGCAGCCAATGCACATGGCGATTTTCTGTTTGCCGGCTTGCGCGTCGCCCGGGACTTGCTGGGCCTGAACCGGGGGCAGGGCGGCCATGCAGACGACAGCCAGGGCAGATAGCGTGGACAATGGTTGGTTCATTTTGCGCGCACAATCTCGTAGGAGTTCGGCTCCGGGCTCTGATCAGCCGCCAATTATAGCCAAGCGCCTGCTGCGTTTTCTCATCAACGATACGGTGATTCGTTCCATGAAATTCCAAGGTTCCCAGAACTATGTCGCAACCCAGGACCTGATGCTGGCCGTGAACGCGGCCGTCACGCTGCAACGCCCGCTGCTCATCAAGGGCGAGCCCGGCACCGGCAAGACGATGCTGGCCGAGGAGGTGGCCCAGGCCCTTGGCATGCCGCTGTTGCAGTGGCATATCAAGTCCACCACCAAGGCCCAGCAGGGTCTGTATGAGTACGACGCCGTGAGCCGGCTGCGCGACAGCCAACTCGCTGACGAAGGCAGCGCGCAGCGCGTGCGCGACATCCGCAACTACATCACGCAGGGCGTGCTGTGGCAGGCGTTCACGGCCGAGCGCCCGGTGGTGCTGCTGATCGACGAGATCGACAAGGCCGACATCGAATTCCCGAACGATCTGTTGCGCGAGATCGACCGCATGGAGTTCTATTGCTACGAAACGCGCGAGTTGATCAAGGCCAGGCACCGCCCGCTGGTGTTCATCACCTCGAACAACGAAAAGGAACTGCCCGACGCCTTTTTGCGCCGCTGCTTTTTTCATTTCATCAAGTTCCCCGACGGCGATACCATGCGCCGGATCGTCCATGTGCATTTCCCCAAACTCAGGAGCGAACTGCTCGGCGCGGCGATGAAGACCTTCTACGATGTGCGCAGCCTGCCGGGCCTGAAAAAGAAACCCTCGACCAGCGAATTGCTCGACTGGCTCAAACTGCTGGTGGCCGAAGACATTCCGCTGGCGGCCCTGCAAAGCGCCGACGACAAGGTGGTCGTGCCGCCGCTGGTCGGTGCCCTGCTCAAGAACGAGCAGGATGTGAGCCTGTTCGAGAAGCTGGTTTTCATGAACCAGAGAAACCGTTGAGAACACCATGTTCGTTCAACCCGTCATTTTGCGCGACCGCGGCCTGCGTCTGGAACCGCTGGCGCTCAGCCATGAACAGGGGCTGCGTGCCGCCGCTGCCGATGGCCAACTGTGGAAGTTGCGCGTCACCTCGGTGCCCGAGCCGCAAGACACCCGCGCCTACATCGAGACCGCGTTGCAGATGCGCGCCGACGGCAACCGGTTCGCCTTTGCCGTGGTCGACGATGCCACGGACCAGGTGCTGGGCGCGACCAGCTACCACGACATCATTGCCGCCGTCAAACGTGTGGAGATCGGCTGGACTTGGTACCGCAAGAGCGTGCAGCGCTCCCATGTCAACACCACCGCCAAGCTGTTGATGATGGGCCATGCCTTCGACACCCTGGGCTGCCATGTGGTGGGCTGGCGCACCGACAACTACAACTTTGCCTCGCAAAAAGCCATCGAGCGCCTGGGCGCCAGGAAGGACGGCGTGCTGCGCGGCCACGCGCTGCGCCGCGACGGCACCATCCGCGACACCGTGATGTACAGCATGCGTGCCGGGGAATGGCCCGAGGCCAAGGCCCAGTTGCTATACCTTTTAGAGCAACATGCGAAGGATTGACAGGCGCACAGGGCTGCAACCATGTTGATCGATTTCTTCTACACGCTGCGCTCGGCCAAATTGCCGGTGTCGGTCAAGGAGTACCTCACGCTGCTGCAGGCCCTGCAGGCCGGCGTGGTCGGCCCCAGGTCGGATGACGCCTGGAGCCTGGACGATTTCTACAGCCTGGCGCGCCTGACGCTGGTCAAGGACGAGCGGCATTACGACCGCTTCGACCGGGCCTTTGGCGCTTATTTCAAGGGGGTGGAACTGGTGGCCGACTTCAGCCGGGAGATCCCGGCCGACTGGCTGCGCAAGATACTGGACAACGAGCTCACGCCCGAACAAAAAGCCGCCATCGGCAAGATGGACTGGGACGAACTGATGCAGACGCTGAAAAAGCGCCTCGAAGAGCAAAAGGAACGCCACGAGGGCGGCAGCAAGTGGATCGGCACCGGCGGCACCAGCCCCTTTGGCCATGGTGGCTACAACCCCCAGGGCGTGCGCATCGGCGGCGCGGGCAAGAACCGCAGCGCCGTGAAGGTCTGGGAGCAGCGCGTCTACAAGGACTACGACGATCAGCAGGAACTGGGCACGCGCAACATCAAGGTGGCGCTGCGCCGCTTGCGCAAGTTCGCGCGCGAAGGCCATGAGTTGGAGCTCGACCTGCCCGACACCATACGCAGCACGGCGGCCAATGCGGGCTACCTCGACATCAAGATGGTGCCCGAGCGGCACAACAACGTGAAGGTGTTGCTGCTGATGGATGTGGGCGGCACGATGGACGAGCACATACAGCGCGTGCAAGAGCTGTTCTCGGCCGTGAAGACCGAGTTCAAGCACCTGGAGTTCTATTACTTCCACAACTGCGTCTACGACTTCATGTGGAAGAACAACCGCCGCCGCTTTGCCGAGAAGTTTCCGACCTGGGACATCATCCGCAAGTACAACAAGGACTACAAACTGATCTTCGTCGGCGACGCCACGATGAGCCCCTACGAAATCCTGCAACCCGGCGGCAGCGTGGAATACAACAACGAAGAGCCGGGCGCCGAGTGGCTACAGCGCCTGACGCACGCCTTTCCCCGTCATGCGTGGATCAACCCCGAGCCCCAGGGCGTGTGGCAGTACCGCCAGAGCATCGGCATCATCCAGCAGATCATCAGCGGCCGCATGCACCCTTTGTCGCTCAAGGGGCTGGAAGAAACCATGCGGCTGCTGTCCAAATAGCAGGGGCCAAGCGCCCGGCCCCCGGGTGCGGCGGTGCGCACCGGCGGCGCACGGTGCGCCGCGTGCGCTTACGATGCGCGCCTGCATCGTGCGTCTTTGTCCGACACGGGGCCCGTGCTTTTGCGGGCATAGTGGCGCGGCGGGCGCTGCACGAGTTCAGAGCATGGGCCGCGCCCTTTCATCCATCCAAAGTTCATCGTGAGTTTTTGCATACTGCGCTCCACAAGCATCATCCCGGCGCCAGCCCGATGGGCGGCGTTATTGCTGTTCAATGCGCTGAGCCTACAAGCCTGCAGCCTGCTGCCGAACGCGGACAAGCCGGACCCGGCGCATGCCGACCTTGCCGCAACGGCCACCCCCGCCTTTGCCGTGGAACTGCGGGCGCCGGACGATGTGCGCGAGGTGCTCGAGCGCCACCTGGAACTGCTGCGTTTTCGCCATCTGAGCGACCTGCAGCGCAACGAATTGCAGCGCCTGCTGGGGGCGGTCGACGCCAACGCCCGCGAGTTGCTGGGCACCATGGGTTACTTTGCCCCCGAGATCACGATCGAATCGAGCCAGACGCCGGACAGCCAGGAAGCACCGCGCACCGTGGTCATCAGCGTGCAGACAGGCGCGCAAACCCGCATTGCCAGCGCAGACATCGCTTTTGCCCACGGCGCACGCGCTGTGGACGACGCCGAAAGCCGCGCCCAACAGCGGGTGCGGCGTAATTGGTCGCTGGCGCCGGGCCAGCCCTTTACCCAATCGGCCTGGGAGGCGGCCAAGAACGACGGACTGCGCCAGTTGCAGGCCCGGCGCTACCCCACGGCGCGCATTGTCGACAGCCAGGCGGAGATCGACGCCGACCAGCACCAGGCCCGGCTCAACGTGACCTACGACACCGGCCCGGCCTACCGCTTCGGGCCCTTGCGTCTGGAAGGCAGCCAGCGCTACGCGCCCGACGGCGCGCGCCGCCTGGCGCGCCTGCCCACCGGCGCCGACTATGACGAGGCCCGGATGCTCGACGCGCAGCAGCGCCTGGCCAGCAGCGGCTATTACGACTCCGTGTTCCTGACCCTGGACACCGAAGGCAGCGACCCGCAGGCCGTCCCCGTGGTGGCGCAACTGCGTGAAGCCCGGCTGCAAAAACTGGTCTTCGGCCCCGGCTTTTCCACCGACGGCGGCGCGCGCCTGTCGCTGGAGCACATGCACAACCGACTGCCCGGCCTGGGCTGGCGCGCCGTGAGCAAACTCGCGCTCGAGCGCCAGGCGCAAAGCGCCGGCACCGAATGGACCGCCCTGCCCGAGGACGACGGCTGGCGCTGGTTTGCCGGCGCCCGGTTGCAGCGCGAAGTCAACGGCGACTACGACGTCGACAGCGCGCGGCTGCGCACCGGCCGCAGCCAAAGCACGCAGAACATAGACCGCAACTACTTCCTGCAATACGACGCGGCGAACAGCAAAAGTCACAACCGCCAGGGGCTGGCCGCAATCCCGGACAGCACCGCAGTGAGCGCCAATTACGGCTGGACCGGCCGCTACTTCAACAACCCGACGGCCCCCACGAGCGGCCATGGCGTGGCGCTGGAACTGGGCCTGGGCAGCACGCTGCGGCCCAAGCGCGACCCGTTCCTGCGCACCCTGGCGCGCTGGCAATCCTTCATCCCGGCCGGACGGGTGCAGGACGCGGCCGGCAAAGGCCGCAATGCCCGCGTGGCGCTGCGCGCCGAGGCCGGCGCCCTGCTGGCCCGCGCGGACGCGCCAATCCCCGAGACCGAGCTTTTTCTGACCGGCGGCGACACCACCGTGCGCGGCTATGGCTACCACAGCATCGGCGCCCGCACCGGGGATGGCCAACTGCACGGCGGCCGTTATCTGGCCGCAGGCAGCCTCGAATGGCAGCGCCCCATCGTCTATCGCGGCGCGCTCAGCGACTGGGAGAGCACCCTGTTCATCGACGCCGGCGCGGTGGCCGACCGCTGGGGCCGGGGCGCACTCAGGCCGCTGGTCGGACTCGGCGCCGGCCTGCGCTGGCGCAGCCCCGTCGGCCCGCTGCAGACCGACCTGGCCTATGGCCTGACAGCCAGAAAACTGCGCCTGCACCTGCGCCTGGGGTTCAGTTTCTGATGCGCAGCGCGACGCCCACACCCCGCGCCCGGGCTTCGGACTCCGGCGCCGCAGCACCCCGGCGCCCGCGGCGTGCGCCCCCGGTGCTGCGGGCATTGGGCTGGCTGCTGCGGGCCGGGCTGGCACTGCTGCTGGCGGCCGGCGTGCTGCTGTGGTACTGGGCCGGCAGCGACACATCGCTGGCCAGCGCGCTCAGCCAGGCCGCGCATTACCTGCCCGCCGGGCAGCGGCTGGAAAGCCGCGCGGTCAGCGGCTCGCTGCGCAGTGGCGGGCGCATTGGCTGGCTGCGCTGGAGCAGCCCGGACCTGGCGCTGGAAGTGACCGAACTGCGCCTGGGCTGGCGCCTGGCCCCCTTGCTGCAACGCCGCCTGGAACTGAGCGAACTGCATGCCGCGCGCGTGCAGATCACGCCCGTGGCCACAGGCGCCGAGCCTGCGCCGCTGGCTCCCCCCACGCAGTGGCTGCTGCCGCTGCAGATCGACCTGCCATTTCGCATCGACCAACTGCACTGGGCCGGAGCGCCCGCCGTGGCCGCCCGGGGCCTGGTGGGCGACTACCGGTTCGATGGGCGCGAGCACCGCCTGAACATTGGCGCCGTGGAGCTTGCCCAGGGCCGCTACAGCGCCCGCGCCACCTTGCAGGCCCAGGCCCCGATGGCCCTCGATGTCACGCTGGACGGTCATGTGCACGGCGCGGCCCGCGCTCTCGCGCCCGACGGCGCGGGCCTCGATCTACCGCCCGGCGGCACTCCTGCCGTGCCTGGCAGTGCGCCAACCCTGTCGCTGGGCGCGCAGGCCACGCTGCAAGGCACGCTGGCCACGGCCGCAGCGCAGTTGCAACTGCGCGCCCGCTTGCGCCCCTTGGCCAGCGCCGAAGCCATGCCCGCCCGCCCGGCGCCACCCGGCGCCAAGCCGCAGCGCCAGACCACAGCCCCCGCCACGCAAGCGCAGGCCGAGATACAAGCCACGCTGGCGCCCTGGGCGCCGCAGCCGCTGCGCTCGGCCAGCGCCGCGCTGCGTGCGGTGAATCTGGCGGCGCTATGGCCGCAGGCCCCGGCCACGCAGTTGCATGGCCGGCTGACGGCGGGGCCTGTGCCGGGCCAGGCGGCGCGCTGGTCGATCGAGGCGCAACTGCGCAACACCCTGGCCGGCCCATGGGACCGGGGCCGCCTGCCCGTCAGCGCGCTGCAAGCCAGCGCCAGTTACGACGGCAGCCGCTGGAGCATGCCCGGCGCCACCATCGAGTTTGGCGCCGGCAGCGCCACGGCCCAGGGCCAGTACCTGCCCGCCACCGGCGCGCTGCAGGGCCAGGCCCTATTGCGCGCGCTGCGCCCCGACGCCTTGCACAGCCTGCTGGCCGCTGCGCCGCTGTCTGGCCATGTCGATGCGCAGATGCAGGGGCCGACGCTGCGCTTCGACGCGGATATCCGCGCAGCGCCTGCGGCCTCGACCGATGACAGCACCCCGCTGCGCATCAACCGCCTGAGCGCGCGCGGCAGTTGGCAGACACCGTCGGCTGCGCCCACAGGCGCCAGCCTGCGGCTCGATGGCGCCGGCCTGCGGTCCGGTGGCGCCAGCCTGCGGCTGGAGCACCTGCTGCTCGACGCGCTGCAAGCACGCATCGAAGCCAGCGACTTGCGCGTGGCGCCGGGCGCGCAGTCCGCCCAAGGCCAGTTCACGCTGACCATGCCCGGCGCCAGCGTGCAGGCGCAAGGACAGATCGCGCCGCGCAACGGCGCCGGCGAACTGCAACTGCACTGGAGCGACACCGAGCGCCATCAGCGCTGGCTGACCAGCCTGCCCTGGGTCGGCGCCGGACTGCAACGCGCACTGCAAGGCATGGCACAGATCAAAGGCGCAGCGCAGGTCAGCGCGCGCTGGAATGGCGGTTGGCAGACCCTGGCGCAGCAACTGCAGGCCGCCAGCGCCGGCACGGCATTGCCCGGCAGCCCGCCGACGTTCGAGCTGCAGGCCACGCTGAGCAGCGCGCAGCTCGATCTGGCCTGGCCGTCCCCGGTAGGCACCGGCAGCGCAGCGGCTGCCGGGCAGGCCATGCCGATGCAGTCATTGCAATTGCGCGCCGTGCAGGCCGAACTCTCGGGCAGCCTGGCCCAGGCCCGGCTCGCCCTGGCCGCACAGATGCGCACCCCGGGGGTGCAGGCGCCCCTGCAAACTGGCTTGCAGGCACATCCACAAGCGGACTTGCAGGCACCCATCCAGGCGAGCTTGCAAACACAGCTTTCCGCCGGGCTGGTGGCCGCCGGGCAATGGCAGTTGCAGATCGGCGAACTGCGCTTGCAGGCGCAAGACAGCCGGCGCCCCGGGCCTTGGACGCTGCAACTGTCAGCGCCCTTGGGCATGACCGTGCGCAGCACGGCCAGAGCGCACGGCCTGGCCGTCGAGACATCGGCCGGCCAGGCCCGTCTGACCGGCCCGCTGCCCGGCGCAGTGGCGCTGCGCTGGCAGCCCTTGCACTGGTCCATGGCGGCAGACTCGGCGCTGCGGTTGCAGACCCGGGGCACGTTGCAGGGCCTGCCCCTGGCCTGGGTCGATGCGCTGGGGCCGGGCCAGACGGCGGCCGCCACCGGCCCGTCCGTGCTCGCGCGCATGGGGCTGGACAGCGACATGCTGCTGGACGGGCAATGGAGCGTGGACAGCGGCGACACCCTGCGCGCCCGCGCCAGCCTGCGCCGCGCCAGCGGCGATCTGCGCATTCAGTGGGGCGATGCCCTGGACGCCATCGGGACGCCAGCAAAAACCGCCACGGCCAGCACGGCAACCCACGGCAGCGCAGCCGGCGTGCGCCAGGCAGAGATCAGCATCGAAGCCAACGGCGACCGGCTGCGCGCCGACCTGCTCTGGGACAGCGAGCGCGCCGGTGCCATCGATGCCAGCGTCAGCACCCGCTTCACGCCGGCCCGCCCCGGCCACGGCGCGGCCAGCGGCCTTGGTTGGGCGGCAGATGCGCCGCTGGCCGGCAGCCTGCGTGCGCGGCTGCCCGACATCGGGCTGTGGTCGATCCTGGCGCCGCCCGGCTGGCGCGTGCGCGGCACACTCGACGCCAGCGCCACCCTGTCGGGCACGCGCAATGCGCCGCGCTGGGTGGGCACGCTGGGGGCCGATGAACTGGCGCTGCGATCGGTGCTCGATGGCGTCGACCTGCAAGGCGGGCGCCTGCGCGCCACGCTGCGCGGCAATCGACTGGACATCACCGAACTGCGTTTGCAGGGCGGGCGCGGCAGCAGCGCGCGCATCGCGGGCATGAGCGGCAACCGCACGGCAGCACCGCAGGACGGCGGCACACTCACCGGCACCGGCCGCATCAGCTGGGGTGACAGCCAGGCGGCAACCGATGGCCTGTCGGGCATTGCCATGTCGTTGCAGGCCGAGGCCAAGGGCTTGCAGGTGCAGGTGCGGGCCGACCGCCAAATCAGTGTGTCGGGCCGGTTGCAGGCCCTGCTGCAGCAGGGGCAGATCAGCCTGCGCGGCCAACTGCGCACCGACCGCGCCACCATCATCCTGCCCGACGAATCGGCCCCCCGCCTGGGCGCGGACGTGGTTCTGCGCTCTGCCGCCAAAGGGCGCCAGGACCAGGCCAGCGCAGCCGCCCGGGCTGGCCCGCCCGCCGCCCGGGCGCAAACCGCCAAGCCGCCCGAGATCGCCATCAGCCTCGATCTGGGGCGCGACTTTGCGCTGCAAGGCCAGGGCATCACCACCCGGCTGACGGGGGCGCTGAACATCCACAGCAGCGCCGAGCCGGGCGCTGCGCCGCGCGTGACCGGCGAACTGCGCACCGAACAAGGCCGCTACCGCGCCTGGGGCCAGGTGCTGGATGTCGAGGTCGGCCTGATCCGCTTCAACGGCCCCTACGACAACCCATCGCTCGACATCCTGGCGCTGCGCCCGAACATCAGCGTGCGCGCGGGCGTGCAAATCACCGGCAGCGCCCAGGCGCCGCGCGTCAAGCTCTACGCCGACCCCGAGTTGCCCGACGCGGAGACGCTGTCCTGGGTGCTGCTGGGCCGCGACCCGTCCGCTGGCGGCGCCGAAGCCGCGATGCTGCAACAAGCCGCCCTGGCCCTGCTGGGCCGCAAGGGCAACGGCAACACCGTCGCCGACGTCGCCAGCCGCCTGGGTCTGGACGAAATCGGTTTTCGCGGCCCGGCCGCCGGTGAAGACGCCAGCGCGGCAGCCCTGACCTTCGGCAAGCGGCTGAGCCGGGATTTGTATGTGACCTACGAGCACAGCCTGTCGGGCACACTGGGCACGCTGTACATCTTCTACGACCTCTCGCGCCGCCTCACACTGCGCGGGCAGACCGGCGCGAAGAGCGCGCTGGACATCATCTACACCATCCGGTACGACTAGTCCAATGCACCATTGAAACAACACCCCATTTGTGGTTAAATGCAACACATGGGAAAAATGAATCTGACCGACGCCGAGCGAGACAAATTGCTGACCGCCACGCGTAGCCGCACGGCGCGCGTGGCGGACGTGCGCAGGGCCAAGCTGATCCTCATGCTCGAAGAGGGTCAGTCGCGCGACACCATCATGCAAAGGCTCGAATGCGACTCGCGTTTCA
>Ga0081606_1000350_pt1 | contig 20718 bp, 18 predicted proteins | sample EareggfetidaYelm_FD_71127 | JGI IMG/M metagenome (GOLD analysis project Ga0081606, IMG submission 71127) | Earthworm egg capsule microbial community from the University of Washington, USA - E. fetida Yelm (SPADES assembly) (version 2) | ecosystem: Host-associated > Annelida > Reproductive system... | reverse complement strand
AATAAAATGCAGGCTTTGTCCTAAACGCCCATAGGCTCCATTTACTAAAACTACCATACTATTTTGGCGGTTTCTAATTGTGGTTGGATCTTATCTTTTTCTGAAATGATTAATTCGCTTGTTGGAAATTGCCAATCGATAGCAATGGTTTGGTCATTGAAAATGATGCCGCCTTCCGATTCCTTATTGTAGAAATTATCACATTTGTAGAAGAAAGTTGCGGTTTCGCTCACTACCAAAAATCCGTGTGCAAATCCTCTCGGAACAAAAAACTGTCTTTGGTTTTCGGCAGATAAAAGTACTGATTCATAATGTCCGAACGTAGGCGAACCGGGTCTTATATCCACTGCAACATCCAATACTTCGCCCTCTAAAACTCGGACTAATTTGTCTTGTGCGTTTTCCCCCGTCTGATAATGCAATCCGCGCAAAACCCCTTTGGAGGAAAACGACTGGTTATCCTGAACAAAATGAACCTCTTGGTTTATTGCTTTCTGAAAAGTGTTTTCGTTAAAGCTTTCCATAAAGTAACCTCTTTCATCCTTGATGATTTTGGGCTCGATAATAAAACAGCCTTCAAGCTTGGTTGCAATAAAATTCATGTCTTAAATCAAACTAAGTAAGTGTTTGCCATAACCGCTTTTAAGCAAGGGCTGGGCTAATTTTTCTAATTGCGTGGAATCGATGAATCCCATTCTGTAGGCAGCTTCTTCAATGGCGCCAATTTTTAATCCCTGGCGTTCTTCAATAACCTGGACAAACTGTCCGGCCTGCATGAGCGATTGGAAGGTTCCCGTATCCAGCCAGGCAGTGCCTCTGTCTAGGATGCTTACCTTGAGTTTTCCTCTTCGCAGATATTCTTTGTTCACGTCGGTGATTTCTATTTCGCCACGGTGGCTTGGTTTGATATTGGCAGCAATTTCCACCACATCATTATCGTAAAAATAAATTCCGGGAACCGCAAAATTTGACTTTGGCTCTAAAGGCTTTTCTTCTATCGAAAGTACTTTTCCGTCTTTATCAAAATCTACAACGCCGTAACGTTCCGGATCGAGGACATGGTAAGCGTAAATGATTCCGCCGTCCGGGTCGTTGTTTGCCAGAAGCAGGTCAGACAAACCGGTTCCGTAAAAAATATTATCGCCTAGTACTAGTGCAACTTTATCGTTTCCGATGAATTCCTTTCCGATGATGAAGGCTTCTGCAAGACCATTTGGATGTTCCTGAACGGCATATTCAAATCGGCACCCGAGGCTTTTCCCATCGCCCAATAATTGTTGGAACAAGGGTAAATCATGTGGTGTCGATATAATTAAGATTTCATTGATTCCTGACCATATCAAAGTGGATAACGGATAGTAAATCATTGGCTTGTCATAAATCGGCATTAACTGTTTGCTTACCGCTAAAGTTAACGGATGCAATCGAGTTCCGGATCCGCCGGCTAAAATAATTCCCTTCATAATTAACTATTCAATTTTGCCATTTGGTTTCTGTAAAACGATCTGAAAAGCCCGAACATTATGAATAAAAATATAAACAGCAAAGGCAATATAATTTTCATTTTGCCATTTATCGTTTTGGTATTCTTAACGTTCAGCGTTGTGCTGCTTTCTTTAATGATTTCATCAAGATTAACCATTTCTATCCTGTGGATACCTTGTTCGTTTACTAAAATATCTTTGGTTTTGATCACATCGTTTAGCTGTGAATTCTCATTGTAATAAACCAGCTTATCGCTTTTTTGTGATCCGTTTACGTTGTCTTTAAAGGTATTCAGGAAAGCATCAATCTGTGTGATTGTGGAGTCATTCTGAACCATTTTAACCTTAACATTATTAACATACTCCTTTTGGATCTTCTTATAGAAATCAGAATCATTAAGGTATTTTAAAATCGGAATAATGGTTTTTTCATCTGAAGTTTCATCAACCGTTGAAAAAGAAATAGCGTGATACGGATAATTTTTACTGGTCATAGGATCGCTTAGAACCTTTTTTATATCCCCATCTTCAGACATGAGTTTAATCATCTCAAAATTCTGATCCCTGTTTTCGATAAATTTATAAACGTCTGCAATAGGCAAAATCGTTATCTCTTTGAATTTGCTCGGATCTTTTATTCCAATTACATTTTTTAAAAAAAGAGTGTCGCCATCTTTAACCTGAGAATTAATCAATTCTATTTTCGAATACAGGTAATCTACTGAACCAAAATTGGGAGTTACAATAATCTGACTGTTATAAACCTTAATGGTTTTATCAAGGTAAAATCCCATTCCGGCACCAATAACAAACAAAGCTCCAACCCAAACCATATTTCTTTTCAGGAATAATATTCCCTTAAAAATCGAATTGGATATATTTTCAAAAAGACCTCCAATCTTTTTCGAAATCTGTGATAAATCTATTTCCTGATTGTCTTGGTTTTGAGGCGTTGCACTCATAAAAAAATTATTTTATGTTAAAAATTTGTTCTAGAATTTTAATCGTAATCAGATAGGTTGGCTTTACGCCTGTTGTTCCTAAACCTCCTGAAGCTAAAGTGCTTCCTGTTTCGAGCGGGTTATCAGAAGCGTAATAGGCGTATCTTACTTTTACGTTCTGCGGAATGCTTTTCCTGATTTTAGATGCTGATTGGATGGCTTTCTGGTAGTAAGCACCCTCCATTTCGAGCCCGATTACTTCCCAGGTTGATTCGTGGAAGAATTTCAATAAATCCTTGTTCTGAAGCGATGTTCCCAAAACAGTAACCATTGGCCCTTCAAAAACCGGGATTCCGTTTCCTTCAAACATGGCAGCATTCAATTCATTTTCAAACGGATAATTATCTGCCGTTCCTTCGTTGATGTGTGCTGTTGGGATCATGATGTCTCCCTTTCCGCCTTCGAGGATTCCTGCTTTACCCATAATAGAAACTGATTCTACATTTAAGAACGTCCTGATTTTGCCTTCTTTGTAAGGTTTCAGCAATTCGTCGATGGTTTCAAAAGCCTGCTCGCCAAAAGCATAATCCATTACGATAAGTACCGGTGCTTCTTTGCCAACTTCAGCTTTTGGAAAACTTGATTTTGTCCAGTCAATCTTGGCCGTATCAAAAATCTGAACATCGATATTGGTTCCCGATGCATCATCCGGAAGCGAAATCATCCCTTGTTTCAGGGCAACGTCTTCCACTTTATTTCTAACATCATTGGCTCCGGATTTACTCAATTCCTCATAAATAAAGAAATCGGATTTGTCCTTGAACTTGGTTTTTAAAACGGTTGTTGCAAAAATCGAATTCATCACACTGTGCATATTAGCACTGATGATATGGATTGGCCTTTCGAGAAGATTATTGGCTTTTAGTACATTTTTGATGTTGTTGGCCCAAATTTCCCCGTGGATGTGATGTCCTAATCTTTCCCTTAAAATCGGGCTGAAGGTAATGGTTCGTTTGTTGTTAAGTATAACCTCATCCATCGCCAGTTTTCCCAGCCAATAGATTACGTGTAAAAAACGGTCCGGTTTTTCTTTGGTCCCGAAGTCATCATAAATATCCAGTACTTCTGAAAAGCTTCTGCCCAAAACATTAGCCGCATGCGAAATCGCGATTTCCTTTTCCTTAAGCGTCATTTTCTGATTCTGTAAAACAGCTTCTTCGAGTTTTTCCCAATCACGGGTTACCTCAACTTCAGCTTCATCCAGTAAAATTCGGTCTTTAATTTTATGCGATTCGATAAAAATAAACGTAAGGTGCGTCAAAATATCATAAATATCCGAACGTCCGCGCGTGATTTCGACATTCATCTGCTCGTCATCAATACGGTAACAGTTCCTTCTTCTTTTTGGCGGAACAATCGCTGTAAAATGTGATTTTGAATAGCCTTCGTCTGAAGTTAAATTGATGAAACGGCACTCTTCAATGCCTACAGGAAGTCTTTCTATCACATAAAGCAAACCGCTAAGTTCTACTTTTTCTTCTGCAATGCTTCCGTAAATTTCCGGTCTTAGGGAAAGTAATGCTTCCCTTAAAGTTTCTCCTGAAACACCCATTGGCTTGTAAAAACCTCTGTTGAATAAATGCCTCATGGTAATGTACAATCGTTCGATAGCTGCCGACGATTCTTGCGCCCTGGAGCGCGAAATGTTTTTAATTTCTTTCATTAAATTTTATTTTCTAACCTGCAAATATAGGGTTTTTGTCGTTTAGTTGGTTAGGATTAGGTTGATTGCTGGTTCATAAACCCTCATTTTATCAGTCGTAGTAATGACATCGTCTTTAGTTTGCCGTTGCCATTTTCCTTTTGAAAAAACATAAATGAAGTCTTTTTCGACGTAATTGTAAAGTACAAACGGATAGTAATCTCTTTGGATTGTGGTTGCTTTGGTGTTGGAATCCATTATCTGGCGTTCCTTTTTGTTCCTTTCGATTATGAGTTTTTCAAAGCCGACATAGAGCCCGGTTTTGGGCATCTTTAAGCTGAAATCGGTTACATCAAACAGCGTTTTCTTGACACCCTTTTTTACCGAAACCAGATAGTCTTTCTGAAGCAGTTCCTCACCAGGAGAACCATCCGGATTTGCAGCATAAAAATGGATTTTTATTCCGGCACTTTCAATCTGGCTGTCTGTAAAGATGCTGACTTTCTTAATGTATTTTGTCTTTTTGTATTTAGCGGAATAAGGGAAAAATTTAGCATCAATCCTTGGCCCGTTTTCAAAGGCCTGATAGGTTTCGTATTTGACTTTCCCAATTTCGATTTCTTTGGATTCTAGCTTTTTTTCTATAACAACTTCAGCCAGTTCGAGGGCGTTTACCTTTAGAATTACTTTTTGCGTTTCGGATGCTTTTACAATTTTCTTTTCGTAACCCAAAGCAGAGAAAATGAGGTTTTTTTCAGGCTGGCAATTGATTTCGAACTGCCCGTTTTCTTCCGATGTGGTACTGTTGTTTTCATTTTCGACCAAAATGTTCACAAACGAAACCGGCTGATTCGATTCATCAACCACGATGCCTTTCACTTGTGCCGAAGCAATAAAACCCAACAACATCAACCACAAAAAACTTATCTTTCTCATTATTTTGTTATTAACGAATCTGCAATTTTCCTGTCGTTGCTCAACCTCGGAATCTTATTCTGCCCGCCCAGTTTTCCGATAGATTTCATGTATTCCTGAAAACCATTTTTGGGAATTTTAGTAATAACCAGTGTTTTCAGCACTTTGCCCACAATCAGATCATCGTAATACACATTCTGCTTTCGCATGGCATTGTCAATTTTTAGGGCAAATTCATCAAGGTTTTCCGGCTCGTTTTCAAACTCGATAAACCATTCGTGATAAGGTAATCCTGATTCGGCAGCGATTTGTGGTGCCACGGTAAATTCATTTACACGGATATCGGAACCTTCCATTGCATCTTTTAGTGCGTGCTCAACTTCCTTGCCAATCACGTGTTCGCCAAAAGCTGAAATATAATGCTTGATCCGGCCTGAAACAATCACTCGATAAGGTTTTAAGCTTGTGAACTGAATCGTATCGCCAATATTATAAGCCCAAAGCCCTGCATTGGTGGAAATGATCAGAACGTAATTCACATTCAGTTCAACTTCGCCAATCGTATAGCGCATTGGGTTTTCGCTAAAGAATTCTTCAGATTTTACGAACTCATAGAAAATTCCGGAGTTCAAAAGCAAGAGCATCCCTTTGTCTTTCTGCGAATCCTGATAGGCAAAAAAGCCTTCCGAAGCAGGAAACAATTCGATCGAATCGACTTTTCTTCCGATCAGATTTTCAAATTTGGCCCGATAAGGCTCATAATTCACACCGCCATAAATGAACAAATTGAAGTTTTTAAATAGTTCTCCAACAGGTTTATTGGCTTTTTCCTGTAGCTTTTCAAAATACATCTGCACCCAGGAAGGAATTCCCGAAATGATGCTCATGTTTTCGTTGAAGGTTTCCTCTACTATTGCGTTGACTTTGGTTTCCCAATCCTCAATACAGTTAGTTTCCCAGCTTGGCATTCGGTTTTTCTGTAAATATTTAGGAACAAAATGCGCTACGATTCCGGAAAGCCTTCCTAATTTGACTCCGTTTTTTTCTTCCAGGACAGGGCTTCCCTGCAGGAAAATCATTTTGCCGTCTACAAAATCGGCTTTTCCGGTTTCGTGGATATAGCTCAGGATTGCATTACGGGCGGCTTCTATGTGAAACGGCATTGATTCTTTGGTCAGCGGAATGTATTTGGCTCCCGAAGTCGTTCCTGATGTTTTGGCAAAATAGATCGGCTTTCCTTTCCAAAGGATGTCTGCTTCACCTTTTACGACGCGGTCAACATAAGGCCGTAATTGTTCATAATCTCTTATCGGAACCTGCTTTGCAAAGTCTTCATAGGATTTTATTGAGGCAAAATTATGGTCTTTTCCAAATTGGGTTTTATCGGCTGCAGCCAAAAGCTCGTGAAAGACTTTTTGCTGGGTTTCAACAGGATTATCAGCCCATTTTTTGGTTGTATTGTAGATTACTTTTGCAAATATCTTAGCGCCAATTGATTTTACAGACATATTACTTTTCTTTTGGAAAATTCTTTTTTATCGCATTTTCTGTGCTGGAAAATATATAAAGGCATACTGCACCCAAGAGAGCCAGTCCAAGAATGGTCAAATACGGTTCTCCCAATTTCAGATAGGAGACCGCCACCGAGATTATCAATAAAAAGATTCCTCCCCTAAACATTTTTATGGAAGAATAGCGTTGTGAAAATTTCCATGCCTGTTCGCTCCGCATGGAAGATGCCGTTCTATAGCCATACAGGTTATTTATTTTTTTAGGTGGAAAAAGAAATGTGATCATTGCCGTAATGGTAAAAATCACCCCGGTAAGAAACGGAATGATAGCTGTTCTCTCGTTTAAATAATTTAAAATTTCGTCCATATTATTCAAATTCAATAAATATACTCGGATCGATTGGATAACCATCTTTCCACAATTCAAAATGCAGGTGGATTCCTGTGGATTCCTGTCCGGTAGAGCCTGCCAAAGCAATTACTTCGCCCGTTCTCACAACATCATTCTCGGCAACGGTCATCGAAGCTGCGTGCTTGTAAACGGATATGAACCCGTTGTTGTGCCTTATGATTACTACGTTTCCGGTGCTTGGAGTCCAATCGGCAAAAATGACCCTTCCGCTTAATATTGACTTTATAGGAGTATTTTTCGCCAAAGCGATATCAACCGCGTAATGTTTGTTTTTCGGGTTGAATTTTTCGGTTATCAATCCTTTTACGGGTGGAAACAAAACCGTTTTTACTTTTGGCTTGGCTTTTTCAAAAAGATTGTATTTGTCTTCGCGCTCTACATCTTCCCTAAGCTTTAAATCGGCATTAGACGGTTTTAAATCTTCTTCTGAAACCGGTTCAGACGCCGCAGCAATAATCGAATCCTTATTGAATTTGGCATGTTCCAAATCGCCGGTCAGTACTTTTTTAATAGAGGTGATGTACAGCTCATTTTTCTTAAGGGCTGTTGTTAATGAATCCGATTTTAAAGCAAGTTCTGTAGCATCTCTTTTCAACTGTGACGAAGCATATCCCGGGATAAATTCACGCAAGGGCGTAAAAGCAATGATATAGGTTGTGACAAAAATAATCAGTAAAGCACCGATTGTCGCAACTACGAACACATTCATCAGCGTAAGCCTGAGGGAGAAAATTTCCTCAAAAGTATCTTCGTTCAAAATAACCAGGCGGTTTTTTGTGAAGAGTTTCTTTTTGATTTTTTTTCGTTTGAGCCGTTTTTCAGACATGGTTCGTTGAATGTTTTACAAATATAGAAAATAAGTTGGGTTTGCCTTTTTACAGCTAACGTTGTTTAACGTATATTTATTATGGTGAAATTCAAAAGAATGTTATTTTCTTGTTACCTTTGTCGAAGTTTTTTAAAAATAAAATCTGCGAAAGCATAAATTTATATATCATGGGAAGATTAGGAATGCCTGAAATTTTAGTTATTCTGGTTGTTGTTTTATTACTTTTCGGAGGGAAAAAAATTCCGGAATTAATGAAAGGATTAGGATCTGGAGTTAACGAATTCAAAAAGGCGGCTAAAGGTGAGGATGAAGCAAATGCTGCTTCTAAGCAAGAAGAAGAAGCTAAAAAATAGTTTACTTACACTACAAAAAATAAATCCCAAACTCAAGATTGAATTTGGGATTTTCTTTTTTATAAAATCATCGTCAGCTGTATTCGTTTTCGGTCTTCATCCACCTCAACGACTTTTACCTGAACGTGCTGATGCAGTTTTACTACTTCATTTACATCCGAAACAAAGCCTGCTTTTAATTGTGAAATGTGAACCAAACCGCTTTCCTTGATTCCGATATCGACAAAACAGCCGAATGCAGTGATATTGTTTACAATTCCCGGAAGAATCATTCCGGCCCTAACATTTTTAAGGGTTGTAACCGATGGATCGAACTCAAAAACCTTAGCTGATTTTCTTGGATCCAGTCCTGGTTTTTCCAATTCTTTTACGATGTCTTTCAGACCTAACATCCCAATTTCAGGCGTGATGTAATTCTCTAGTTTTATCTGGGAAATTTTCTCTTTATTGGCAATCAGTTCGTTGGTTTTTAAGCCTAAATCTTTAGCCATTTTTTCCACTACCGGATAAGCTTCCGGATGCACGGCTGAATTATCAAGCGGATTTTTTCCGTTATGGATACGGACGAAAGCGGCGGCCTGTTGGAAGGCTTTATCGCCCAAACGCGGAACTTTCTTCAGTTGCTTTCTATCTTCAAAAGCACCGTTTTCCGACCGATAGGCTACGATATTTTCTGCCATTTTTTCGCCTATTCCCGAAACATAACTCAATAGTGATTTACTCGCAGTATTGATATTGATTCCAACTGAATTCACGCAACGAACCACAACGGTATCCAATTCTTCCTTTAATTTGCTTTGATCGACATCGTGCTGGTATTGCCCTACCCCTATTGACTTAGGATCGATTTTTACCAATTCTGCCAACGGGTCGGCTAATCGTCTTCCTATTGAAACCGAACCACGAACTGTAACGTCAAAATTCGGGAATTCGTCACGCGCAATCTTACTTGCCGAATATACTGAAGCTCCGGCTTCCGAAACCACAAAAACCTGAATCGGTTTGTCAAAGGCAATCTTCTTTATAAAGAATTCGGTTTCACGGCTCGCTGTCCCGTTTCCGATTGAAATTGCTTCAATGTTGTAGGCATTAACCATCGAACGGATTTTTTTCATCGCCATCGCGCTTTCATTTTGTGGCTGATGAGGATAAATGGTTTCGTTATAAAGTAAATCGCCTTTTTCATCTAAACAGACAATTTTACAACCACTTCTAAATCCTGGATCAATTGCCAAAATTCTTTTTTCTCCCAAAGGCGGTGCCAATAGAAGCTGGCCTAAATTGCCGGCAAAAACGTCAATGGCTTTGATATCGGCTTTGGCTTTGGCTTCCTGCAAAGTTTCATTTGAAATGGCCGGTTCTAGTAATCTTTTGTAACTATCAGAAATTGCTAGTTCGATATGCCCTGTCGTATCATTATTGGTTTTGATGATTTCATTTTCGATAAAATCCAAGGCTTCCTCTTTTTCAAAATCAACATTCAGTTTGATGAAACCTTCATTTTCAGCACGCAGCATCGCTAATAAACGATGTGATGGCACTTTGGAAATTGGTTCCGCCCAATCGAAATACTGTTTGAATTTTTGTGCTTCTTCTTCGTTTTCCTTCTTTTTTACGACTTTGGTTTCAATAACGGCTTTGCGCTGAAACATGCGGCGAAGGTTTTTACGGATAAAGATGTTTTCATTAATCCATTCGGCAATAATGTCTCGTGCGCCTTGTAATGCTTCATCTTCGTTTCTGACTTTATCATTGAGGTATTGTGACGAAATATAATCGACATCGTCTTTTCCTTGTGCGAAAATGATTTTGGCTAAAGGTTCCAGTCCGTTTTCCCGCGCGATATCGGCTCTGGTTTTTTTCTTCTTTTTGTATGGAAGGTACAAATCCTCAATTTCCTGTAGATCGAAACTTTCCTTGATTTTTTTAGACAATTCTGGCGTAAGCTGGCCTTGTTCATCAATAGTTTTCAGGATGGATTCCTTGCGCTTTACAATTTCGTCGTATTGCTTTGAAAGTTTTGCAATAGCTTCGATAACTACTTCATCCAGATTTCCGGTTTGGTCTTTTCTGTAACGGGAAATAAACGGAATCGTGCAGTCTTCAGAAAGCAATTTTAAGGTTGCTTCAATATTTTTGGGTAAAGCCATAACCTGGCTTTGGATGAATTGGATGTTGGTCATTTTGTAAATCAATCTTATTTTGTGCAATAATAAAATATTTTTGCTGGGTATAGGGTGTTAAATCTGTTGAAATGCTTTTCCGAGATTTTCTATTACATCGGTTATCAGCATACTTTCGGTACTTTGGGTTTCTAATGTGATGTCGGCTGCCAATCCGTGAAGGAAAACTCCAAGTAGTGCCGCATTTATCGGTTCATATCGCTGAGCCAGAAAAGCAGTAATTATTCCGGTTAAGGCATCTCCTGATCCGCCTTTTGCCAATCCTGAATTTCCGGTTGAATTTTCATAATTGCTTTCGCCATTGGTTATGAAAGTTTTGTGGCCTTTGACAATAATAACCACATTCAATTGTTTGGCTTTTAAAGTTGCGGTTTGCCTTCTTTCTTCTTCAGAATTGTGAATTCCGAACAATCGATCGAACTCTTTCGGATGCGGCGTCAATATTGATTTCTGCGGAATCCTTAAAAGATTTTCCGGATTTTTACTCAACAAATTCAATGCATCAGCATCAAAAACTATGGGTAAATCGATGTTATCAAGTAGTGATTCCAGGATTTGTTCTGCGGAATCATCTGTGCCAATTCCGGGACCTATTGCAATGCAATTATATTTTTCTAAATCGATTTCATCTTCCCTGAATTGTACCATGGCTTCGGGAATCGAAATAAAAATTACCGCTCTTTCATCTTCCGGAATGTTGACAGTAACCAATCCTGCACCGGTTCTCAGACAAGTTTTTGTACTTATGACTGCGGCGCCCATTTTTGATTTGCTTCCGGCGATTATAAGAGCGTGGCCGTGATTTCCTTTATGTGAATCAGGCTGTCTTTTTTGAAATATTTTTTGAATGCTATGGATATCAACTGCAATCATTCTTCAAATTGATTTTACTGATGTTTGGCATTGAAATAATATTTGGCTACTAACAATACTACCAAAGTATAAAAGACAATTCCATAAATAAAATACCTCCAATAAAGCTTGTATCCTTTCCTATCCCCATTTGCCAAAAGCTGGGACGATTTTTCGAGATGGCTTTTATAACTGAAGTAGCTTGTAAATAGTATCTTCAGTTTGGTACTTAGTGCCATCTTTTGTGTTTCCTTATTTTCCTGCTTTAGCTCCCTTCGGTCAATTTCAGAGATTATTACTGCCTTCATTTCCTTATCCAGTCTATTGTTTTGGAATAAACTTATAAGCAGGTCATCTGATAATTGCTCTATGTTCTGCATTTACTGGCAGGCTATCTTATTGACACGATTGGCATGTCTTCCACCTTCAAAATTGGAATTCAGGAAAGTATCTACCATTTCAACAGCCTGTTGGATAGAAGTAAATCTTGCGGGAATACTGATGATATTTGCATCATTGTGCTGACGGGCCAAAACAGCTATTTCTTTAGTCCAGCATAAAGCGGCGCGGATTCCCTGGTGTTTGTTGACCGTCATATTGATTCCGTTTCCGGAACCACATATTACTATTCCGAAATCGGCTTTTCCAGATTCGACATCAAGCGCTACCGGATGTCCGAAATCGGGATAATCCACACTGTCAAAAGTATCGGTTCCGTAGTTAAGTATTTCGTATCCTTTTTGTTGTAAAAAATCAACAATTGCTTTTTTGTAATCTGGTCCGGCGTGATCGTTTCCGATTGAAATTTTCATAGTATTGTGTTATGTAGTTTGAGTACAAATTTACGCAAACTATTGCTTGTATTTTTAGTTTATTCTAACTGTTTGATTACTAAATATCAAGCAAAACTATCAATCGAACTATTTTTATAACTAATTGATAATCATTAGAAATTATTTAATATAAATGTTAAAATATTATATTGTTAATAGGATTTTGCAACTTGTTGATTTTCAGTTAACCTTAAACTAACATCAATTGTTAACAACTTTGAATAGATTTTTAGAAGTTTTTTAGTGTTGTCCGGATTAAAAATGTAATCCAAAACGAAGTTTAAAAAAACAAATTTAGTTTCGGTAATTTTTAGAAAAGTTATCAATACAAAAAATGCTATTTTCAACAGCTATCAACAATCAAAGTTATCTACAAAAAATACGTTTTTAAGCATGTTAACAACTGTTAATAAAAACTTAATTTTTACTCATTTTTAGAACTTTATAATTGGGTAACATTGTTCATTTCTCTGTATAAGTTGATAAAACTTTAAATAAACACTTTTAAATAAAAAGTTATTCCATCTATTAACACGCTATAATAACCATCAAAATTTAAATTTTTTAAATCTTTTCTTTTTTTTTTTTTTAATATATGTTGAAAACTTTCAGCTTTTATAGTATTTTAAATTTTTTATTCAATCTATCTAAAATAGATTTAAGAACTATTTCGGTATTTAATTTCAGAATCTAAAAACGAATATGTTTAGATTCTCTACGTTTTTAAGCTAAATCTTTACGCTTGTGTATCTATTTTAATTAATGAATTTAATTATGTTCTTTTGCCGGAATTTAAAAAATTAAAAATGAAGAAAATTTACTTTTTATTGCTATTGAATTCTGTTATTTCCATAGCTCAAACTCAAATAGGATCTGATATTAACGGAGAAGCTGCAGATGATTGGAGTGGTTGGAGCGTTTCCTTATCTTCAGATGGTACTATTATGGCTGTTGGTGCCAGAAATAATGATGGAAATGGTTCTAATTCCGGCCATGTACGCGTTTATACAAATACAGCTGGTGTTTGGACTCAAATAGGTTCTGATATTAATGGAGAAGCTATAGACGATGTTAGTGGCGAGAGTGTTTCTTTATCTGGAGATGGTAGTATTGTAGCCATTGGTGCTCCTCGTAATGATGGAAATGGTACCAGTTCCGGTCATGTTCGTGTGTATCAAAATGTATCCGGTGTTTGGACCCAAATTGGTTCTGATATTAATGGCGAAGCCGCATCTGATGAAAGTGGTAAAAGTGTTTCCTTATCCTCAGATGGCAGCATTGTAGCTATTGGAGCTTCTTACAATAGTGGTAATGGTTATGGTTCCGGTCATGTACGTGTCTATCGAAATGTATCTGGAGTTTGGACGCAGGTTGGATCCGATATCGATGGAGATATTAATTTAGAACGAAGTGGTTTAAGTGTTTCCTTATCTGCAGATGGCAGCATTGTAGCTATTGCGTCTCCGTATAGCGATGTTAATGGTGAGGATTCTGGCCATGTGCGTATCTTTCAGAATGTTGCTGGTGTTTGGACAAAAATAGGTTCCAATATTATTGGTGAAGCTGGAAATGTTCTGGGTTCACATATTTCTTTATCTGGAGATGGTAGTATCGTAGCTATGGGTGCTCCTTTTAGTAATGAAAATGGTAACAATACCGGTCATGTACGTGTATATCAGAATGTATCCGGAGTTTGGACGCAAATAGGTTCTAATATTGTTGGAGAAGCTGCTGGAGATCGAAGCGGCGATAATCTTTCTTTATCTTCAGACGGTAGAATTCTAGCCATTGGGGCTTATCAAAATGACGGGAATGGTAGTAGTTCAGGCCATGTACGTATCTTTAAAAATGTATCCGGAACTTGGATAAAGATAGGATCAGATATTGATGGAGAGGCTGCTAATGATTATAGTGGTTATAGTGTTTCCTTATCATCAAATGGAAGTATTCTAGCCATTGGCGCTTATCTTAATGACGGTAATGGTGCTAATTCCGGTCATGTAAGGGTATATAATTTAGCTGCAATTTTAGCTTCCGATTCTTTCGTTCAGTCTAGCTTTTCAATCTATCCAAACCCTTCCAACGGAATTATAAATATTACTTTAGAAAACAATCTACATTTAGAAAAAGTAAGTGTTTATAACCAATTAGGGCAATTGGTAAAAACAGCAGCAACTACTGTAATAAATACTACAGAATTAACTCAAGGAACGTATTATCTAGAAGTGGTTACCAACCAGGGAAAAGCAACAAAGAAAATTATCGTACAGTAATTTCAAAATTCAAATATTTTTAAAAGGTTTACTTAATTGTGAACCTTTTTTTATTCTTTAATGTTAGAATTCTATTAAAACTTCCATCTTCTAACTTCCATCTTCTATTTTATTCGTAATTTTCAGAATTAATTGAAAAGATACAATGAGTAAGAAACCAAAAAAGTTCGGAAAGAACGAAAAAACATTTTCCGAAAAGATATTTAAAATACTATCAAAAAACGCGAATAAACCCTTTAACTACAAACAGATTGCAGCCATTCTAGAATTGGATGATACCAAAAGCCGCAACGAAATTATAAAAGATTTAAAGATACTGGCTGCCCAAAAACTGATCATAGAATCAGAACCAGGGAAATATTTAGTCAAAGCTTCTAGCCAGCAATACTATGAAGGAATTGTTGATATGACTTCAAGGAAATCAGGCTATTTTGTTTGTGATGAACTCGAAGATGACGTTTACATTCCGTTTATAAACCTCAATCACGCTTTAGATAAGGACAAAGTCAAAGCCTATGTTTACAACCGAAGAAGCTCTAGGAAACCGGAAGCCGAAGTAATAGAAATCATAGAAAGGCATAAGACAGAATTCGTTGGCGTTATCGATATCCAGAAGAATTTCGGATTCGTAACTACCGCAAATGCCAAAATGTATACCGATATTTTTATCCCGAAAAACAAACTGGCTGATGCCGAACACGGAGACGTTGTTTTGGTTCAGCTCGAAGATTGGCCTGCAAAAGCCGATTCACCTTTTGGTTCGGTTATAAAAGTTTTAGGAAAGCCAGGCGAACACAATACCGAAATCCATGCGATTTTAGCGGAATATGGCCTGCCTTATGATTTCCCGATTGAAGTGGAAGCTTATGCCAATAAAATTGATACATCGATAACTGAAAAGGAAATCGAAAAACGTCGCGACATGCGAAAAGTATTGACGTTTACAATTGATCCGAAAGATGCCAAAGATTTTGATGATGCTTTGTCTTTCCAGGTTTTAGATAACGGAAATTATGAAATTGGCGTCCACATTGCCGATGTTTCACACTATTTGCAGGAAGGAACTATTTTAGATGATGAAGCTTACAAACGTGCAACGTCAGTATATTTAGTGGATCGAGTGGTACCAATGCTTCCTGAAGTTTTATCCAATTTTGCGTGTTCGCTTCGCCCACATGAAGAAAAATATACATTTTCAGCAGTTTTCGAATTGACAGCAAAAGCAGAAGTTGTGAATCAATGGTTTGGAAGAACAATAATCTATTCCGACCAGCGTTTTGCCTATGAAGAAGCACAGCACATTATTGAAACGAAATCGGATATAATCCCTGCAGAAATATCCTTAACTGGGAAAGATTATAAAGTTCCGGCAGAAATTGTCGCAGCAACCTTAAAACAGGATGAATTAGCCAAAATTTTACGAAGAAAGAGAATGTCAGACGGAGCGATTTCGTTTGATAAAGTTGAAGTGAAATTCAATCTTAATGCGGAAGCAGAACCAATCGGTGTTTTCTTTAAAGTATCCAAAGATGCCAATCATCTGATTGAGGAATTCATGCTTTTAGCCAATAGAAAAGTTGCGGAATTTATAGGAAAACAAAAGAAAACCTTTATTTATCGTATTCACGATGAACCGAATGAAGACAAGTTAATCAATCTTCAGACGGTAATTTCTAAGTTTGGTTACTCGATCAATATGAAATCTAAACAGGATATTTCGAAATCGCTGAATAATTTACTGATAGAAGTTAACGGAAAAAAAGAACAAAATCTGGTAGATACATTAACCATCCGAAGCATGAGCAAGGCCAAATATTCTACAGAAAATATCGGTCATTATGGTTTGGCTTTCGATTATTACAGCCATTTTACTTCTCCAATCCGTCGTTATCCTGATGTGATGGCGCATAGATTGCTTCAATTTTATCTTGATGGAGGAAAATCAGTTGATGCTGATATCTACGAGGAAAAATGCGCACATTCGAGCGATATGGAAGGTCTGGCTGCACAGGCAGAACGCGATTCTGTAAAATACATGCAGGTAAAATACATGCAGGATCATAAGGATGAAGAATTCTTAGGTGTAATTTCCGGTGTAACAGAATGGGGAATCTATGTGGAAATTATGGAAAACAAATGCGAAGGAATGGTTCGAATCCGTGAGATAAAAGAAGATTATTACACGTTTGACGAAAAACAATATGCCTTGGTTGGTCAGGCTACACAGGGTATTTTACAGCTTGGAGACGAAGTTTTTGTAAAAGTAAAAAATGCAGATTTAGTTAAAAAACAACTGGATTTCCATTTTATCAGAAGGAATGATAATTAAAAATTTGTGATATGAAAAAGATAGTTTTTGGCCTTTTAGCTCTTACTTCAATGGCTTTTGGGCAAGTTGAAAAAAGACCCGGAGATTTCAATAAGGTAACTTCATTTGACAGGATTGATGTAATGTTGGTTCCGGGTAAGGAAAACCTTGTTCAGATTGAAGGAAAACATTCAAAAGATGTTGAAATTGTCAACAAGAATGGCGAATTGAAAATAAGGATGACGCTTCTTAAATTGTTGGATGGAGATGATCTTTCAGTTACCGTTTATTACACCAGTATAGATGCGGTTGAAGCCAATGAAGGTTCAAGGATTGCCTGTGGAGATAAGATAAAGGAAACTTCATTTGACATCAGGGCTAAAGAAGGTTCAGAAGTAAAACTGATTTTGGATGTTGAAAAACTAAATGTAAGAGCAGCGAATGGTTCAACTATTACTGTTGAAGGCACTGCTGATGTTCAGGATGTTTTAGTGAATTCCGGAGGTGTGTACGAAGCCGAAAAACTGACTACAAAACAAACTACAATCACCAACAATGCCGGTGGAGAAGCCCATGTTTATGCTACTGATTTAGTGGATGCCAAAGTACGAGCAGGCGGCACTATCACGATTCACGGTAAACCAAAGAAAATCAATGAAAAAGTAATTGCTGGCGGAAGCATCAACGAAGCAAAATAGAAATTATTTTAAACTTTGAATTTTAAATTCTAAATTGCGTTGTCAAAAAGTTAACAATGATTTTACTAAATGATATTCTATCTGCCATTCCGCTTGGTTTTTTCCTGAGTTTTATGATTGGTCCGGTTTTTTTTGTATTACTGGAAACCAGCGTAGTAAAGGGATTCAGGGCTGCGGTAATGTTTGATTTGGGAGTAGTTTTAGCAGACATTGTTTTCATAACCATTGCCTTTTTCAGTAGTTACCGATTGATTCAAAGCATCAAAGATGATCCTGCTTTGTTCATTTTTGGCGGATTGGTAATGCTGACTTACGGTATTATTTCGTTTATTAACAATCGGAAGGAAGCCAGAAAAACAAAACTCGACGAGATCGATCCAAAAGAATTGGCTAAAACCAATTATGTATCGTTGTTCGTAAAAGGTTTTTTCCTGAATTTCATCAACATCGGAGTACTAGGATTTTGGCTTGCAATCCTTATTACAGTTGGGCCGCAATTGGAATTAAAAACTCCAAGAATGTTGACTTTCTTTACTACTTTGATAGCCACATATTTCCTTACAGATATTGGTAAAATACTTTTAGCCAAACAATTAAGAAGCTATCTGAATCCAAAAAACATCCTTTTGATTAAGAAGTTTATCAGCATAGTTCTAATCATCTGTGGTATTGTTTTACTATCTCAGGCTTGGTTTCCAAGAGAACAGAAAATAGTAAATAAAGCATTCGAAAACCTGGAACATCAGGATTAATTCCCTTAAAATTTCCCATAAAAAAAGAGCTACTGTTTCCAGTAACTCTTTTGAGGCATCTTCCGGATTCGAACCGGAGTAAACGGTTTTGCAGACCGGTGCCTAGCCGCTCGGCCAAGATGCCGTAATTGCTGGCAAATATAGACTTTTTTTTGAAAGTTGCAAAGATTAAAAGATTATCGGTAAAAAAATACTTTGTATTTCAGATTACTGAAAATACAATTAAGTTCGGTATTCCTCCATTTCAATTGTAACTGCTTCTACATCACCGCCAATTGGAGGATTTAATTTAGAAACCGCTAATACAATCCGTGAAACTGAAGGTAGCTCTTTAAAGATTCTGGATAGGATTCTTTGGGCCACATGTTCTAATAATTTCGATCGGATGGCCATTTCTTCTTCTACAATTAGGTTCAACTGAACATAATCTACCGTATCTGCAAGCTCATCAGATAGAGCAGATTTTCTCAAATCGGTTTTTATTTCCAAATCTACGCGGTAATCTGAACCTATTCGGGCTTCTTCTTCAAGACAGCCATGAAAAGAAAAAGTTCTTATATTTTGAAGTTTTATTGTACCCATTTTTACTAAGTATGCGTAATATTACACTTTTAATTTATCTTTGCTAAAATTACAAAAATAATGTCAACAGAAGAGAAGTCGCTCAATTTCATTGAACAAATTATCGAAGAAGATCTGAAGAATGGTTTGCCGAATGACAAATTACGTTTTCGTTTTCCACCAGAACCCAACGGGTATTTACACGTGGGTCATGCCAGTGCCATTTGTTTAAATTTTGGATTAGGATTGGATTATCAGTCGCCGGTAAACCTGCGTTTTGATGATACGAATCCGGCCAAGGAAGAGCAGGAATACGTAGATGCTATCAAAAGGGATATAGAATGGCTTGGTTACCAATGGAGTAACGAATGCTATGCTTCTGATTATTTCCAGCAATTATACGACTGGGCTGTAGAATTCATCAAGCAAGGAAAAGCTTATGTTGACAGCCAGACTTCGGAAGAAATGGCCAAACAGAAAGGAACGCCAACGATTCCGGGAACTGATTCTCCTTTTAGAAACCGTTCTGTTGAAGAAAATTTAGACTTATTTACACGAATGAAAAATGGTGAATTCCCCAACGGAACCCACATCCTACGTGCCAAAATAGATATGACTCACAACAATATGCTGATGCGTGATCCAATCATGTACAGAATATTGCATGCACATCATCACAGGACCGGAAACGATTGGTGTATTTATCCAATGTACGACTGGGCCCACGGCGAAAGCGATTATCTTGAACAGATTTCACATTCATTCTGTACGCTAGAATTTTTACCTCACCGCGAATTATACGATTGGTTTTTGGATCAGGTTTATGATGATTCGAAAACACGTCCTAAACAAAGGGAATTTGCCCGAAGGAATTTATCTCATACCGTAGTTTCTAAAAGAAAATTATTGCAATTAGTTGAAGAAAAACATGTTACCTCTTGGGATGATCCGCGTATGAGTACCATTTCCGGAATGAGAAGACGTGGTTATCCGCCAATGGCTATTAGGAATTTTGCCAATACTATAGGGATTGCAAAGCGTACTAATCTTATTGATGTTTCACTTTTGGAGTTTTGCGTTCGTGAGGAATTGAATAAAACGACACCTCGTGTAATGGCAGTTTTGAATCCGGTGAAGTTGGTAATTACGAATTATCCGGAAGGCAAGGAAGAGATTTTAAACGCCGAAAATAGTCAGGAAGACGAAAGTTTAGGGTTTAGAAAAGTTCCTTTTTCAAGAGAATTATATATCGAAAGAGAAGATTTTCAGGAAGAAGCGAATAAGAAATTTTTCCGTTTGGCTCTTGGAACTGAGGTTCGTCTTAAAAATGCATATATCATTAAGGGTGAATCAGTTGTAAAAGATTCTAATGGAAATATTACCGAAATCCATTGTACTTATGACGAAGATTCTCGTAGCGGAAGTGGTTCTGAAGCGTCACAAAGAAAGGTAAAAGGGACTATTCACTGGGTTTCGATTCCGCACGCGATTGAAGCGGAAGTTCGTATTTACGATCGATTGTTCACACACGAAAACCCGGATGGAGATAAAGAAGTTGATTTCAAAAATTACATCAATCCGAATTCTTTGGAAATAATTACCGGATATTTAGAACCAAGTTTGGCAACTGCTAAAAATGGAGAACGATTCCAATTTCAACGTTTGGGATATTATTGTGTCGATAAAGATTCTTCAGCAGAAAAATTGGTTTTTAACAAAACGGTCGGCTTAAGGGATACTTGGGCAAAAGTTGAAAGCAAAGAATGATTGAAATAGATTTTATATATTGAAGCTCACTTTTTAAGTGGGCTTTTTTATTATTTTCAAAACTTATATAAAATTGAATTTCAATAATTTTTAATAATTAAAAATGGCTTTCATAAATCGATTTATTTTAATTTTTAAAAATCTGACAAGTCAAATTATCAATCTAAAAAAAGCTTTCGGGATTTCGACTTAAAATGAGTTTTTGCTCTTTAACGGCAATTTAACACGTCAGTTCAGCACTTTTTTGTAACTTTAGTAAAAGTAAAATTAAAACTGCGACTATGAAAAATGGAAATAGCATTTTGGCACTTTTTGCGGGTGCAGCAATCGGTGCGACATTGGGA
>Ga0081606_1000349_pt1 | contig 20740 bp, 16 predicted proteins | sample EareggfetidaYelm_FD_71127 | JGI IMG/M metagenome (GOLD analysis project Ga0081606, IMG submission 71127) | Earthworm egg capsule microbial community from the University of Washington, USA - E. fetida Yelm (SPADES assembly) (version 2) | ecosystem: Host-associated > Annelida > Reproductive system... | reverse complement strand
CGTTGGTTCCGTTTCCGTCGTTGGTTCCGTTTCCGTCGTTGGTTCCGTTTCCGTCGTTGGTTCCGTTTCCGTCGTTGGTTCCGTTTCCGTCGTTGGTTCCGTTTCCGTCGTTGGTTCCGTTTCCGTCGTTGGTTCCGTTTCTGTCGTTGGTTCCGTTTCTGTCGTTGGTTCCGTTTCTGTCGTTGGTTCCGTTTCTGTCGTTGGTTCCGTTTCCGTCGTTGGTTCCGTTTCTGCCGTTGGTTCCGTTTCCGCCGTTGCTGTCCCTTTGGATGATGCACAGAAAAAAGAGAGAAGAATTTGTTTTATTTGCCTTAATACATGATTAATTTTGGCATGAATACGCATAAAATAAAGAGCTATGAGTTTGATGGTTAATAGTGCCGTTGTCAAAATTGACGAACAAATATAGAATAATAATTCACGGTAAAAAAAAATCGGGGGCATCTCAAAATTTCCGCCCCCGTTTGAAAATAGGGGTGTGGCAAGCGATGGAAAATTTTGAGATGCGCCCGACATTAACGCTTTGCCAAAAGGCAAGTTTTAATTTTTGCTTTGTGAGTTTCAGTTAAAATCCCCTGCCTCCTCAAACTGCGGGTTGATTACTATTTTTCCGTTCTTATCTATATAGCCATATTTACCGCCAAGTTGGATCATTGCCAGTCCTTCTTGAAAACCCCGTGTGCCATCAAACTGCGGGTTGATTGCTATATTTCCGTTCTTATCAATATAGCCCCATTTGTTGCCTAGTTCAATCGGCGCCAATCCTTCATGAAACCAGAATGTGCCATCAAACTGCGGGTTGATTGCTATTTTCCCGTTCTTGTCTATATAGCCCCATTTTCCGCCCAGTTTAATCTCTGCCAGCCCTTCTTGAAACCACAGTGCCTGCTCAAACTGCGGGTTGATTGCTATTTTTCCGTTCTTATCAATATAGCCCCATTTATCGCCCAGTTTAATCGGAGCCAGTCCTTCTTGAAACCACAGTGCCTGCTCAAACTGCGGGTTGATTGCTATATTTCCGTTCTTATCTATATAGCCATATTTACTGCCAATTTTAATCTGTGCCAGTCCTTCCTGAAACCGCCCTGCCCCCTCAAATTGCGGGTTGATTGCTATATTTCCGTTCTTATCTATATAGCCCCATTTATCGCCCAGTTTAATCGGAGCCAGTCCTTCTTTAAGCTCCAAAGCGTCCTCAAACTGCGGGTTGATTGCTATATTTCCGTTCTTATCTATATAGCCCCATTGATCGCCAAGTAGAATCGGTGCTAGCCCTTCTTGAAAACTCCCCGCCCACTCAAACTGCGGGTTGATTGCTATTTTTCCGTTCTTACCCATATAGCCATATTTTCCGCCCAGTTTAATCGGTGCTAGTCCTTCCTGAAAAGGATAAGCCTGCTCAAACTGTGGATTGACTACTATTTTTCCGTTCTTATCTATATAGCCCCATTGATAGCCAATCTTAACAAGAGCTAAAAGTATCTCACGAGATTGGGATGATGTACTAAAAGCAGACAGAAGAAAAACGAGAAAAAGAAAAGGCGTTATTTTATTATACATGTTGTGAGTTTTTCGCGTTATAAATTAGTTTGTTTTACAAGCTTGAAAAACAAATATAGAATAATAATTCACGCTAAAACAAATATTATATTGGCAAGCGGTTCTTTTTGTCCCTCCAGAAAGCCGCATTTGTGACTTGAATCTAAGCCATTAATTTTTTCGCCTTCGCAAAAAATGTGTAAATTTCGGCTTTGATACGATTTTGAAAAAGATTAAATTAGACATACTCGGACTTTCGTCGAGGCAGTCGCAGTCCGGTTCCTTTGCTTTAGTATTGGGAGAGGCCGGCGGAAAACGGCGGTTGCCCATTATCATTGGGATGTTTGAAGCGCAAGCCATCGCCATTGAAGTGGAGAGGATTATCCCCACCCGACCCATGACGCACGATTTATTTAAGTCATTCGCCGACGCCTTTCAGTTTCGCGTGGAAGAAGTGATCATTTCGGATTTGAAGGACGGCGTTTTTTTTGCGAAAATTATATCGTTCGACGGGACAGACAAGCGCGTGATAGACTCCCGCCCTTCCGACGCCATTGCGATAGGATTGCGGTTTAATGCGCCGATTTTTACTTCCGAAAAAATACTCGCCGAGGCAGGCATTGAGTTTGACGACGACGCCGATTTCACGCCGACGAAAGAACCCCCGAAACCCACGGCTAAAATCCCGACGCTGAGACGACAGGACGACTTCAAAAATCTCAGCATTGAAAAATTATATGATATGCTGGAGGAAGCCCTGGCGAATGAAAACTACGAACGGGCCGCCACGATACGCGATGAGTTGAACCGACGCAATTAAATGCCGCATGAGGATTATATTTTTGCTTGTTCTGTCGGTTGCCTGTACTTCTTCCAAAGAAAAAATCCCGGATAGCTTGCTTATGAAACCAAGCAATAAAATGATCGTGTACCAACTTTTGCCGCGGTTGTTCGGAAATACGGTTTCCGCCGACATTCCCTTTGGCGACGCGCTTCAAAACGGCACAGGGAAATTTAACGACATTACCCGCAAAGCCTTGCAAGAAATTAGATTGCTCGGCGCTTCCCATGTTTGGTACACGGGGGTGATTGAGCATGCCACCCTGGCCGATTATTCGCAGTACGGAATTCCGCCTGACGACGCCGATGTGGTGAAAGGGCGCGCGGGTTCGCCGTATGCCATCAAAGATTATTACGACGTGGATCCCGACTTGGCCGAAGAGGTGCCCAAGCGAATGAAGGAGTTTGAAGAATTGGTGAAGCGCACGCACGAAGAGCAGTTGAAAGTGATTATTGATTTTGTGCCCAATCATGTAGCTCGCGGCTACGCAAGCGACGCGAAACCCGCGGGCACGCGCGACTTTGGCGAAGACGATGACCGTTTAGCCGCGTTTAAACCGTCGAATAATTTCTACTATTTGCAAAACACGGTTTTTCATCCGCCCTATTCCGTAAAAATTCCCGACGTTGTGCGCAACAGGCAGTTTACGGAAATCCCCGCCAAGGCAACGGGCAATGACCAGTTTACGAACAGACCCGATGTGAACGATTGGTATGAAACCGCAAAACTCAACTACGGCGTAGATATTGAGGGCGGAAACATAAAACACTTCGACCCCATTCCCGACACGTGGCTCAAGATGCGCGACATTCTCTTGTTTTGGGCGGCTAAAAAAGTCGATGGTTTCAGATGCGATATGGCTGAAATGGCGCCGATAGAATTTTGGAATTGGGCGATACCGCAAGTTAAAAAAGCCCGCCCTGAAATTTTATTTATCGCTGAAATTTACTCCCCGCCGCGCTACCGCGAATTTCTCCGCGCCTCCTTCGATTTTCTTTGCGACAAAGCAGGACTCTACGACGCCTTGCGCAACGCCACGACGGGAAACCTGCAACCGATTACTCCTATTATTAATAGGGAGGATGACATTTCTCCCCGCTTGTTGCGCTTCATGGAAAATCACGACGAGCCGCGCATGGCTTCCGAATTTTTTGCAGGCGACTGGCGCAAAGCCTTGCCCGCGGTGCTTGTCTCGGCCTTGGTCGACAAGGCGGCTTTCATGGTTTACTTCGGACAAGAAGTGGGGGAGCCGGCCTCGCGCCGCGAAGGTTTCGGCGGAGCAGACGGACGCACAAGCATTTACGATTACGGCGCGGTTCCCGAATTGCAAAAATGGGTGAACGATAAAAAATACGACGGCGGAAAATTGGACGAATCCCAAAAAAATCTGCGAAGTTTTTATGCGTGGCTTTTGAATTTTGCCAAGTCGCGCGACGCCATTGCCCAAGGCATTTTTATTCCCGTGGAGGAAGCGGAAGGCATATACGGTTTTTTGCGCGTGGCGGGCAATGACAGAATATTGGTGCTGGTCAATTTCTCGGAGCGGGAAATGAAGAAAAAAATTCATTTGTCGGAGAACGCCTGCGCCCGGGCGTCTATATTTGATTTTCAAAAATTGACGGGAAAAAATATTTTTACGAATAGTTTGGTGAGTTCCATTGAGTTTGGAATTAGTCGGGAAGCGGAAGTCCTGTTTCCCCCGTTTTTTGTCGGAGTATATATATTAACAATAGTTTAAAACACACGCCTCATGAAGCATTTGATAATAGACGCGCAAAGCAACAGTTTATTGACCGATTTTGACATTCATTTATTTAATACGGGGCGTCATTTTCATCTGCATCACAAACTCGGCGCCCACGCGGCGGAACGTAATGGCGTGAAAGGCATTTTCTTTGCCGTGTGGGCGCCCAATGCGGAAGCCGTTTCGGTGATAGGCAACTTTAATTACTGGACGGCGGCGGCACACAAACTCGCGGCGCGTTGGGATCAAAGCGGCATCTGGGAAGGATTTTTTGAAGGGATAGACGTCGGGGAGGTCTATAAGTACGGCATCTTCACCCGCTCGGGGGAGTATTTGGAAAAGGCCGACCCCCTTGGATTTTTCTGCGAAACGCCGCCCAAGACGGCCTCTGTGGTGTGGCAAGATTCCTACGTTTGGAAAGACCGCGCCTGGCTTCAGCATCGCAAGACCTCGACGGAATTGCCCAAACCTTTTTCGGCGTATGAAGTTCACTTGGGGAGCTGGCGGCGTTGTTGCGAAGAGGGCAACCGCTCGCTCACTTATCGGGAATTGGCCGAGCAACTGGTGCCTTATGTGCGCGACGCGGGTTTTACGCACGTCGAATTTATGCCCGTGATGGAGCATCCGTTTTACGGTTCGTGGGGCTATCAAATCACGGGATATTATGCCCCCACAAGTCGCTACGGAACGCCCGAAGATTTTAAATTTTTAGTGGATTCATTTCATCTCGCGGGCATAGGCGTCATACTCGATTGGGTGCCTTCGCATTTCCCCGGCGACGCCCACGGACTCTTTCGTTTCGACGGCACGCATCTCTATGAACACGCCGATTCCAGAAAGGGCTTTCATCCCGATTGGAGCAGCTACATTTATAACTTTGGAAGAAATGAAGTCCGCTCATTTTTAATCAGCAATGCTTTTTATTGGCTGGAAGAATTTCACATCGACGGCTTGCGCGTGGATGCGGTAGCCTCGATGCTTTATCTCGACTATTCGCGCAAACCGGGCGAATGGATTCCGAATGAGTTTGGAGGAAATGAAAATTTGGAGGCGATAAGTTTTCTGAAAGATTTTAACATCGAAGTCTATCGCGAGTTTCCCGATGTAGTCACCATTGCGGAGGAGTCCACCGCCTGGGTCGGCATTTCGCGCCCCACGCACTCGGGCGGACTGGGCTTTGGACAAAAATGGATGATGGGATGGATGCACGATACGCTGGCCTATTTCAGCAACGATCCGATTTACCGCAGTTTTCACCAAAACGATTTCACCTTCAGTCTGCTTTACGCCTTCACCGAAAATTTTATGCTTCCCTTGTCGCACGATGAAGTGGTGCACGGAAAAGGCTCTATCATCAGCCGTATGCCGGGCGATGAGTGGCAGCAATTTGCCAACCTTCGCCTGCTCTTCGGCTATATGTTCACGCATCCGGGAACCAAACTTTTATTTATGGGCGGAGAGTTCGGACAGTATAATGAATGGAATCACGAGAGCAGTCTGGATTGGCATTTATTGGAGAATTTCAAGAGGCATCAAGGGGTTTGGGCATGCGTCCGCGATTTGAATTTTTTGTTAAAATCGGAACCCGCGCTTTATCGCTTTCCGTTCGACGAGCGCGGCTTTGAGTGGGTTGATTATTCCGATAGGGAGAACAGCGTGATTTCTTATTTGCGCAAAGACGAAAGCCCGGAGAATTCCTTGTTGGTGGTATTTAACATGACGCCTCAAGTGCGCGGCAACTACCGCGTGGGGGTTCACTTGTCGGGGACATGGCAGTGTATTTTTAATTCGGATAATGTGCTCTACGGCGGAAGCGGCGTGGCCGACGAGGGCGGCATTGAAACGAGGCGCGGCCATTATCACGGAAGAAATTTTTCCGTCGCGATTACGTTGCCGCCGCTGGCCGTGGTCATTTTTGAATTACAGGCATTGTCTCAACACGAATAATTAATATGGGTAAAGTAAAAACCAATAAGTTTGTCTGCATACACGGACACTTTTATCAGCCGCCGCGCGAGAACGCTTGGCTTGAACAAATAGAGGTACAGGATTCGGCTCATCCTTTTCACGACTGGAACGAGCGAATTACGGCAGAGTGCTACATGACCAACAGTTGTTCGCGCATTTTAGGAAAGAACGGAGTGATTAAAAACATTGTCAACAACTATTCTAAAATCAGCTTCAACTTCGGGCCGACGCTTTTGAGTTGGATGGAACATGCCAACCCTGAAGTCTATATGTCCATTTTGCAAGCCGACGACGAAAGCATGAAACTTTTCGACGGTCACGGCGCCGCCATTGCGCAAGTCTATAATCATGTCATCATGCCGTTGGCCGACCCCCGCGACAAAGAAACGCAGATCATCTGGGGCATTCGGGATTTTCAATACCGCTTCCAACGTGAGCCCGAAGGAATTTGGCTGGCGGAAACGGCCGTCGATCATGAAACGCTTGAATTGTTGGTTAAACACGGCATTAAATACACCATTCTTGCGCCCCGTCAAGCCAAGGCGGTGCGCCCTGTTTCGCCCGAAGGAGGAGCATGGAACGGCGTGAACGATTCTTCCATAAATATTAAACGCCCGTATAAATGCGTGCTTCCGTCGGGCAATTCGATTGCGCTTTTTTTCTACGACGGAAAGGTTTCGCAAGGGGTGGCTTTCTCCGGCCTGCTCAACGACGGCGCCCGCTTTGCCAATGAAATCATGAATATGCTGGATAAAAATTCGGCGGAACCGGAGCTGGCTCACATTGCCACAGACGGAGAAACCTACGGACATCATCACAAGAAAGGAGAGATGGCGCTTTCGTTTTGCCTGGATTATATCGACAAAGGAAAGACCGCGCGGCTCACCAACTACGGGCATTATCTTTCCATGTATCCGCCCCAATGGGAGGCACAGATTCACGAAAACAGTTCATGGAGTTGCGTACACGGCGTGGAGCGTTGGCGCGATAACTGCGGTTGCAACAGCGGCATGCACGGCGGCTGGCATCAGTTATGGCGCAAGCCCTTGCGCGAGGCGCTTAATTGGCTGCGCGATGCGGTGTTCGAAATTTTTGAACGCGAAGGGGGGATGGTGTTGCACGATCCGTGGGCGGCGCGAAACGATTATATAAACGTGGTGCTCAATCGAAACGAGCATACCGTCAATGACTTCATCGCCAAACATGCCTTTCCCGCGGCTTCGCCCAATCAAGTGTTGCGCTTGATGGAAATGCAACGGCACGCCAATTTGATGTACACCAGTTGCGGTTGGTTTTTCGACGAGATTTCGGGCATCGAGACTACGCAAATTATGCAGTATGCCTGTCGCGTCATTCAAATTGCGTTTCAGTTAGGCGAGCGCGATTTGGGGGGCGAGTTTTTGAGATTGTTGGAAGCGGCGCCAAGCAATGTCCCCGAACTGGTGAACGGCGCCGTCATTTATCGCAAGTATGTGATTCCGTCGCGCACCGATTTGCAACGGGTGGGGATGCACTTCGCCGTCGCTTCCGTGTTTGAAGAAGAGCCGGAGATGCTGACCATTTTCAACTACACCACTTCCAGCGAATCGTTTCTCAGAAAAGAATTAGGCGAACAGCGTTTGGCTTTGGGAATTACAAAAGTGAAATCTATCGTTACGCGGTCGAAAAAGAAATTTGCTTTTGCCGTTTTATATCTCGGCAAGCACAACATTATCGGAAATATTTCCCTTGATATGGATTCCGAAAAATTCTCCAATATGCAATTCCGAATGGTGAAGGCTTTTGAAGACGGACGCATAGGGGACGTGATAGGAGTGATGCAGACTTATTTCGGGCCGGAGAAATATACTTTATGGCAACTGTTTCATGATGAAAAAAGGAAAATTCTGAATCAAATTGCGCAACAAAGCATGGCGGAGTTGGAGCAGTCGCTGCGGCGCACCTACAACCGCGACTATCCTTTGGTAACGGCTTTGTCGAATGAAGAAATCCCGATACCCAACGCCTATCGCACCTCGTTTGAATATGTGCTGAACATTGATTTGCAAAAAGCATTCTTGGGGGAACGCCTTAATATAAAGACGATGGAAAGAGTGGCTTCGGAGATGAATCACTGGAAACTTAAAATTGAAGACCCGCAAAAAATTCAGCACTTGGCGGGCGAGTCTATTTATCGCGAGTTGGAGAGAGTGAGCGACGAGCGCGAAAACAACATCCGCATCGCCCGACTTAACCGCGTATTTCCCATTTTGCAACAATTAAATTTAAAACCCGAATTGCATCGGACGCAAAATCTCTATTTTGAAATTTCGGTCGATATTAGCAAAAGCGGAAAGGACGGCATAGACGCTTTGTGGCTGGAGCAGTTCAATATTTTAGGCGACAATTTAGGCGTCAAAGTAGAATTGGAACTTGCCTGAATGACGGAGGAAATTTTAAAACGAATGATCCGAAAGAAAGAGCTGGAACTGAATGCTCTGTTGGAAATCACGCAGGCCATCAACGCCAACCTGCCCGCTCGTTCGCTTTTCAAAATTTTTAATTTCACCGTGCGCGGCAATTTGAAGCTGACTAAAATCGCGCTCTATGTATGGGACAACGAATGGAGTTGCAAAGTACATTTTGGGACGAATGCGGATTTTTCAAAAACGCAGTTGGAGGATGCCTTCCTGTCGCTTAAAGACGAAAAAGATTTGTCGGGCAATGCCGCATTCGGGCGTTTTGCCGAGTTTGACGTGGTGATTCCCGCGGTGCATAAAAGTCAAACCCTGGCGTTGGTTTTTGTCGGGGGGCTGGACGGCCTCGACCCGCATGAACGCGAAGAAACGGTGAAGTTTATAAAGGCATTGAGCAATATTATAATGGTGGCGGTCGAAAATAAAAAACTAGTCCGCGAGCAGTTGAAACAGGAAGCCTTTCGCAAAGAGTTGGAAATTGCCGGCGAAGTGCAGCAGTTTTTATTTCCAAAAAGTTTGCCGAATACAAACCGCCTAAAAGTGGAGGCCGGCTATTGGCCGCATACCCATGTGGGCGGCGACTATTACGACTATATTCCCATAGACCGCACCCGCTTTTTAATTTGCGTGGCCGACGTGAGCGGAAAGGGAATTCCTGCGGCTTTGCTGATGTCGAATTTTCAAGCCTCGCTGCACACCTTGCTCAGGCAAACTTCTGACCTTGCAGAAATTGTCCATGCCCTGAACTATCAAGTGATGGAGAATACCAAGGGCGAAAAATTCATCACTTTTTTTGGCGGCATTTATGATTATGAAAAAAAGAAATTGTCTTACGTGAACGCCGGGCATAATTTGCCCATACTGCTTACGAACGAAAAAACCATGTTGCTCGAAGATGGCACCACGGTATTGGGCGCGATGGATCCGTTGCCCTTTTTGAATGTGGGAGAAGTGAATGACCTGACCGCCTTCACTCTGTTCTCTTATACCGACGGCCTCACCGAAACGAGTAATGAAAGAGGGGAGGAACTTGGCGCGGACGCCGTTTTGAAATACATGGAGGGCTGTCAAGGAAAAGACTTGAAAACCATTCATCAAGACCTGATGGCGGCGCTGGATAATTTTAAAGGGACACGCTCTTATCTGGACGACATCACGATGCTTTCGTGCCGCGTGGAAAATGAAGAGCGATGAGTTGGCGGGAACATTTGTGGAAACTCTATCACCCCAATTTATTGTGGCGCGTTCCAAATTCAGGGAAGAAATTATTCCTCACCTTTGACGACGGCCCCGTGCCCGGCCCGACGGAATGGGCGCTGGAGGAATTAGAAAAGCATCAAAGCAAGGCCACGTTTTTCTGCATTGGCGATAATGTGCGGAAGCATCCCGAAGTGTTTGGGAAAATAACGGAAGCCGGCCATGCCTTGGGCAATCACACCTTTCACCATGTAAACGGATGGAAAACGAAAAAAGAAAAATATTTGGAAGAAGTAAAGCGTTGCGACGAGGTCATGGGCGGGACTCCTTTTTTTCGTCCGCCTTACGGGATGATAACAAAATCGCAAGCGGCTTCCCTGAAGGAACGAACTATTGTGATGTGGGACGTATTGACGCATGATTTTAACAGAAATTTTTCGCCTGAAAAATGTTTGCGTTTAACCCTGCCAAACCTTCGGGAGGGTTCTATTGTGGTGTTTCACGACAGCATTAAATCGGAGAAAAATTTGAAGCACGTGTTGCCCAAAGTATTGGAGTTTGGGAAGGAGAGAGGTTTTTCTTTTGAAAGTTTACGCGAAGCGAATAAACCATTTTTTGGAATTTGACATGACCCTCATCGACACGCACGCCCATCTCTTTTTAGAGGAGTTCAACGCCGACTTGGAGTCCGCGTCGGCACGCGCCGCTCAAGAAGGCGTGGAGAAAATACTGATGCCTAATTTGGATTCTTCTTCCATAGAAGCCATGTTGGCAACGGAACAGAAAAACGCCTCGTGTTTGCCGATGATAGGCATTCATCCCTGCTATGTGAAAGAGAATTTTGAAGAAGAATTGAGCCTAATCGAGTCGCGGATTTCGACGCATAAATTTTATGCCGTGGGCGAAGCGGGACTTGACCTTTATTGGGACAAAACTTTTTGGAAGGAGCAACAAGAAGCGTTTCGGTTTCAGGTTCAACTGGCCAAGAAGCATAAACTTCCTTTGTCCATTCATTGCAGAGAAGCCGTCGAGGAAGCGATTGAGATTGTTTCAAATGAGCATGATTCCGATTTAAAAGGAGTCTTTCATTGCTTTTCGGGAAATGGGGAGCAAGCCCGCCGAATTATTGAAATGAATTTCTGTTTAGGAATAGGCGGGGTTCTCACTTTTAAGAACAGCGGATTGGACAAAGCACTGGCCGGCGTTTCCCTCGATGCCCTCGTCTTGGAAACCGACGCCCCCTATTTGGCGCCCGCGCCGCATCGCGGCAAGCGCAATGAACCGGCCTACCTTATACTGATCGCGCAACGACTGGCAGACATTTATAAAATACCCGTCAGCGAAGTCGCCGACATCACCACCCAGAACGCAAAGCGCCTCTTTGCCCTCTGACGGAATGGCTAATGATTGATGATAAAACCCACATTCTTCCCCCCGGTATGCCCCGCCTCCGCGACGAGGCATTAATCATTATTCAATGCGTTTTGAATTTGATTTTTAAACCAATCGGTCTTTGTCAATTCTCGGGCGCCCAGGCGCTGTCTTTCCGCAATGGATGTGCCGTAGCATTTAGCATTAAATACTTTATAATAAGTCTCAAAATCATTGCTCTTTAACATATCCGCGATGGCAAGGGCGTTATTTTTGAAATTTTTAAAATGAGTCTCTTTGCCGTTTTCTTTAAAAAACGGGTAACCGTCTCTTGCTTTTGCAATTCCCAAAGAAATGTACGCCAACTGCTTTTCCTTTTCATCGGTAATTTTGTTTCGGTATTGCTCTTTGTCAAATGCCTTGTTTTGCGATTTAAAGTACGCTTCTAAATTGTCAGGGTGAAAATAAAGCGCTTCAATATTGTAATAGGGCGTAAAATGCAGAAACGGATACGTTTGTTTTAGCGTCTCTATTTCGTCATCGGTCAAATAATCACGATCTATCAGCGCCTTCTTGCCCAACTCTTTTGCTTTGTAAAAAGCGCCTAACTTATCTTTTCCGTCAAAAAACAAAATGCCGTCAAGGAGCAACTCATTGTACAGGGGCGCATCGGTTTGTTCCGCAAAAAAAATAGCGCTTCTCTGAAACGCTTTGTCTAAAAATTCTTTGCTGACGGCTAACTCGTATAATTCCTGTTTATTTTTAAGAGACGGCAGAATGGTTTGTGTTTTATCAAAATCTAAATCGTCGAAATCAAGCGCCGTGCCTTGTGCATAGTCGTTCGCAAAATCAATAAAACCTAACGCATGACTGGCCGTCCAAAGTTGCGAATTTTCGGGTATCCATCTTTCTGTAATTTCTTTAATCGCATGGTATTGTAACTTGGTATTTAGGTGAACATCCATTTCATCTATGAAAATTACAGTCTCTTTATAATATTCTTGGCGAACAATGAAGTTTAACAATAAAATGACTATTTGCTTTTCGCCGTGACTTAAAAAATCGTAGTTGATTTTTGAATTGCCTTTTTCAAAAATAAGTTTCGCGGGCGACCGGGGGGAAGCCTCCTCAAACTCTGCTATTCGGATGGTGGTTTGGGGATTGTCGCCAAAAATATTTCTCATCGAAGCGTTGAACGGCTCAATAAAATCCTGAAATATTTTAAGGGTATCCGCCTGCTTTCCGCTGAATATAGGCTCTCTTAATGCTTTGTTTATTGACTGAATGTAAAGAAACACATCGTTTGTAAATCGTTCGTCGTTTTCAATAAACGTAAGCGGGCTGTCCTCGTCGTTTGCCAATACATTCGGGTTCGCGCGGTTTGAAATTCGGGAAACAATTCTAATGCTGCTGCGGCCTATAAATTTATGGACCGACTCATGGCCGGATTCTATTTGCCAATCACGCTTTAAAATAGTGGTTCCGTCGTGAAGTCTTACCTCCGCGGCGGCGGCCAGCTCTTTGGATTTCCTGTAATAATTCAGCGATTCGCTTCCTCCGTCATAAGGCAGGGGCTTACGGGTCCCTTTTTGAAGAAAGGCGAAGGCGTCGAAAACAGATGATTTGCCCGAACCATTTGTCCCGATAAGCAACACCAGTTTTGAGCGCTCTGGAATTTGCTTGATTTGTAATTGAGTAAATCGCTTAAAGTTGACTAAACTAAGGGACTCTATTTTCATGTCTTTAACGGGTTAAAATTTTTCGGTAATTGTGTCCTGACCTTTCGGATGCGGCGCTCTTCCGCAGGGCAACGCAACCGGCCTTGTAAATCAATATTATTTGCGCTTTTATCCATCGCTCATTTTTGCATTAAAAGTACATAATGAATTATGAATTACGAAAAGGCGTATTTCAAAATTCCCGTCACTATCCCGCCCCCGTTTGAAAATGGGGGCTATTGACACCCGCCTGCCCCCCGCTGATGATAAAACCCACAAACCCACAAACCCACATTCCCCCACGCGGCATCTTTCGGCATCCGCGATGAGGCATTAATCATTACCTCTCTATTATATATATACAATGCGACATTATTTTACCCGACATCCTACGGGTTTACTTCGGCGTCCATTCTGCCGTTTTGCTCCCTTCCAATGGCGCCAAACAAAAAAAACTTGCGGATATTGCGGCAAGGCTATTTAAAAAATAAAAAAAAGCATTAGTTTAGCGTTTTTTAAACATTGTTTCTATGGTATTTGATTTAGATATGATTAAGGCCTTCTATAAAAGAATGCCGGGGCGCGTGAGCGCGGCAAGGCTATTTAAAAAATAAAAAAAAGCATTAGTTTAGCGTTTTTTAAACATTGTTTCTATGGTATTTGATTTAGATATGATTAAGGCCTTCTATAAAAGAATGCCGGGGCGCGTGAGCGTTGCACAAAAGTTGTTGGGCAAACCCTTGACCCTCACCGAGAAAATTCTATATTCTCATCTTCACGGCGGGCAACCCTTCAAAGTCTTTGAGCGAGGCGCAAGCTATGTTGATTTTGCGCCCGACCGCGTGGCCATGCAAGACGCCACGGCTCAAATGGCGCTTTTGCAGTTCATGTCGGCCGGACGCGCCAAGGTGGCCGTCCCTTCGAGCGTACATTGCGACCACCTTATTGTGGCCAAAACCGAAGCCACGGCAGACCTTGACAATGCCAACCACGACAGCCGCGAAGTATTTGACTTCCTTTCTTCCGTTTCCAATAAATACGGCATCGGTTTTTGGAAGCCGGGCGCGGGCATTATTCACCAAGTGGTGTTGGAAAACTATGCCTTTCCGGGCGGTCTGATGATAGGAACCGATTCGCACACCGTGAACGCGGGCGGCTTGGGGATGGTCGCTATCGGGGTGGGCGGCGCCGACGCCGTGGACGTGATGGCGGAAATGCCCTGGGAACTGAAATTCCCTAAAATGATTGGCGTGAAACTGACCGGGAAACTCACCGGTTGGTCTTCCCCCAAAGACGTGATTTTGAAAGTGGCCGGCATCCTCACCGTGAAGGGCGGAACGGGTTGCATCGTAGAATATTTTGGCGAAGGCGCGGCTTCCATAAGCTGTACAGGCAAAGGCACTATCTGCAACATGGGCGCGGAAATCGGAGCCACTACTTCCACCTTTGGATATGACGCCTCCATGGAGCGTTACCTTCGCGCCACGGGACGCGCCGAAGTGGCCGCCTTGGCAAGCAAAATCAAAAAATGCCTCACCGCCGACCCCGACGTATATAAAAATCCCGAAAAATATTTTGACCAAGTAATTGAAATCAACCTGTCGGAATTGGAGCCGCATTTGAACGGCCCCTTCACGCCCGACTTGGCAACGCCTATTTCGAAAATGAAAGAGGCGGCGGCGAAGAATAATTGGCCTACCAAAGTGGAAGTGGGATTGATAGGCTCATGCACCAATTCGTCATACGAAGATATTTCGCGTGCCGCAAGTTTGGCGGCGCAAGTGGCGGCGCTCCGCTTGAAAACAAAAGCAGAGTTCACCATCACGCCCGGCTCGGAAATGGTGCGCTACACCATCGACCGCGACAAAATGATAAGCACGTTCAAAAGCATCGGCGCCAAGGTTTTCGCCAATGCCTGCGGCCCTTGTATTGGCATGTGGAGCCGCATGGGCGCCGAACGTCAGGAGCGCAACACCATCGTTCATTCGTTCAACCGAAATTTCCAATCGCGAAACGACGGAAATCCCAATACTTATGCCTTCGTAGGCTCGCCCGAAATTGTGACCGCGCTGGCTATTGCGGGCGATTTGGGTTTCAATCCCCTTACCGATTATCTCACCAATGAAGACGGAGAGCAGGTGAAATTGTCTCCCCCCAAAGGCGAAGAGCTTCCCAGAAAAGGATTTGACGTGAAAGACGCCGGCTATCAAGCCCCCGCCAAAGACGGAAGCCAAGCAGAGGTAAAAGTAGATACAAATTCAGAGCGGCTTCAACTCCTGGAGCCTTTCGAGCCTTGGGAAGGCGCGGAATTGCGCGGGCTTCGCCTGTTGATTAAAACAAAAGGAAAATGCACCACCGACCATATTTCCATGGCCGGCAAATGGCTGCGCTACCGAGGACATCTGGATAATATTTCCAACAACTTGTTGATAGGCGCCACTAACTTTTTCAACGAGCAAATTAACAGCGTGCGCAACGGCTTGACCGGGCACTACGAGGACGTTCCCAAAGTGCAACGCACCTACAAAGCCAAAGGCATCGGAACCATCGTGGTGGGCGATGAAAACTACGGAGAAGGTTCGTCGCGCGAACACGCCGCCATGGAACCCCGACACTTGGGCGTACGCGCTATTTTGGTGAAATCATTCGCCCGCATTCACGAAACCAATTTGAAGAAACAAGGCATGTTGGCTCTCACTTTTGCCGACAAAGAAGATTATTTGAAAATAAGAGAAGACGACCGCTTTGATATTTTAGGACTTCTCCACTTTTCGCCCGACGCCCCCCTCTCCTTGCTTATTCATCACGCCGACGGAACGAAGGAGACTATTCAGGTAAATCATTCATACAATAAAAATCAAATTGAATGGTTCAAAGCAGGCTCGGCGCTCAATGCCATGTCTAAGAATAAACCAAGCGTCCAAAAATCGGGGAAAATTGTTGCCAAGCCTGTGGCAAAATCGAAACCTGCGGCAAAATCGAAGCCTGCGGTCAAAGCCAAGTCTGCGGTCAAATCGAAGCCTGCGGCAAAATCGAAGCCTGCGGTCAAATCGAAACCTGCGGTCAAATCCAAGTCTGCGGTCAAATCGAAGTCTGCGGTCAAATCCAAGTCTGCGGTCAAATCGAAGCCTGCGGTCAAAGCCAAGTCTGCGGTCAAATCGAAGCCTGCGGTCAAATCCAAGTCTGCGGTCAAATCGAAGCCTGTGGTCAAAGCCAAGTCTGCGGTCAAAGCCAAGCCTGCGGTCAAAAAGAAAGCCGCCAAATCGAAGCCTGTATTAAATTCTAAACCGAAAGCCAAAAAATCGGCGCCCCAAAAATCGGCGAAAAAAACAGCCCCAAAGGCAACGAAAAAAGCGGCAGTCGGCAAAGGAAAAAGAAAATAATTTATAGATTATAAATTCTAAATCAACCACCATGAAAAAGAACGCGCTAAATGCCCTTATCCTGATGTCCACGTTGTGGGCCTGCACTTCTGCCAAAAAAGAAAATCAAGACGCCAACGCTTATAATCAGGCCGAACAGTCGCTCGAAAACCAAATCAAAGATGTGGTGTACAACATTCCGCCCCCGTCGGAAGTGCCTTATATGTTGCAGGCCGCCGGCGCGGATTTCAATAAAGCATTAATTGCCGACAGTAAGAACGCGGATAAATATTTAAGTCTGACTGAAAAAGCCGCCCTCAATCTTGGCGTTTATGCCACGGATATAGGCTACTTGAGCTCTTACGAAAAAACGCAAGAAGCTATCAACTACATAAGCGTTTGCAAAAAATTGGCGGAAAGTCTTGGCATTGCGGGTTCTTTCAGCGCCTCCGACATGAAGCGCTTTGAAGGGAGCATCGCCAACAAAGATTCTTTGACCTCTATTTTGAACGCCTCTATCGTGAAGTCGGACAAGTTCTTGCGCGACGACAACCGCAGTACGCTGGCCGCCCTCATTTTGACGGGCAGTTTTGCGGAAGGATTATACATTTCAACCGGCCTCATCAAATCCTATCCTAAAAACCTGTTGCCTGCCGACCAACGCAATCAAATATTGGCGCCTTTGGTGGATGCTATCCGAAGTCAGGCAAAAACGGTGAATGAATTTATCGCGATGCTGAATGCCTTGTCCGATAAGGCGGCCGATCCTATCCCCGCCATTCTCCAAGAGTTGGAAGCCTTGAAGGCAAGTTATGCCGCCTTTGGCCCCCGCAATCCCGAAAAGCTCACCGATGTGCTGACAGACAAAAATCTTTTGGAGATTTCTGCCATTGCCGAGCGCTTGAAAAAGACTATCACAGAGTAACCGCAAAATACAAAAGCAAAAAAACAAGCCCTTTCTAAAACGAGCCCTCGGAAAGACTAAGGAACAGCAGGCCGTTTATTCAGTATGCTTTTTCAGAGAAAGAGAAGGGAAAATTACGGACGTTTTTCAAATTTCTCTTTAAGCAGTCTGAATAAACGCGAAAGGGTTTTAATGTGTGGAAGGCAAGACCATGAGAAAGCGACTTATATGATAAAAATTGATTCCATTGCTGCGCCTGCCGTGGCTTCCGCGTTGCTTGAACTAGGCGCCGTAAAACTCAATATTAAAAAGCCTTTCACATGGGCTTCAGGTTGGAAATCTCCCATCTATTGCGACAATCGGGTGACGCTTTCTTCCCCTGATTTTCGGAAAAAAATAAAAGAGTATTTAACGGCTGTTGTGCGGCAAAATTTTCCCGAAGCGGATTGTATCGCGGCGGTAGCCACGGCCGGCATTCCGCAGGGGGCGCTCGTGGCCGACGCCTTGCAACTTCCCTTTATCTATGTTCGTCCAAAACCAAAGGAGCATGGAATGAAAAATCAAATTGAAGGAGGGGTGAAAAAATGGCGTGGCGTGGTGATGATTGAAGACCTGATTTCAACAGGCGGGAGTTCTCTCGGCGCCGCCCATGCATTGAGAGAGGCCGGGTTAAACGTGGCCGGAATGGCCGCCATTTTCACCTACGGATTTCCGCTTGCCGAAGAAAATTTCAGGAAAGAAAATATAGACCTCGTCTGCCTTAGCGACTTCATGTTTTTGCTGGACGAAGTCCTGAAAAAAGGCGCGCTCTCCAAGGAAGAATTAGTTTCTGTAAAATCGTGGCGGATGGCGCCGGACACGTGGCCGAGGTAGAAACCCAAAAGCCGCAAATCCGCAAAAGTCGGGTTACCGAGGAAAGAGCAAAGAACAATCCCCGTAACTCAAAAAACGGTAGCGTTGTTGAAGCGCTTCGTCATAAACTTTTCTCCAATCGTCGCCAATAAGCGCGGCGACCAAAAGCAAGAGCGTGGAGCGCGGCTGATGAAAATTAGTAATCAGTCCGTCGATTATTTTAAACGCATAACCGGGGCGAATGAATATCGAAGTCTTTCCTTCCAATGAGTCATTCATTTTATTTAATACCAGGGCAATCGCTTCTTGCGGAGAAGGCAATTCATCGGGAGAAAAATTTTCGTAGGGCAAATGCTGACTAATTATAAAAGGCGCATCGGCGTTTTTCTTCAACAATACGCCGTACCAATAAATGCTTTCCAAGACGCGCAGAGAAGTGGTGCCTACCGCAATTTTGGGAGTGGGCTTCAATAATTCTTCTGTTGCCGATCGGGTAATTTGGAAAGTTTCGGAATGCATCACGTGGTCATTTGCCTTTTCCGTTTTGACGGGTTGAAAAGTCCCGCCGCCCACGTGAAGCGTCACGTATTCGCAACGGAAATTTTGTTTTTTCAAATCATTGAAAACGGCTTCGGTAAAATGCAAGCCCGCCGTGGGGGCGGCCACCGCCCCCGGTATTTTGCCATATACGGTTTGATAGCGAATTGAGTCTTCTTTCTCCGCAGGCCGCGCGATATAAGGAGGGAGAGGGGTGAGGCCAAAAAATTTCACGCATTCGTCAAAAGAAATTTCTTTGTCCCAATGAAACTCCACAATGCCCGAGGCTCTGTCAATAAGCGTGGCGGCGAGCGTAATTTCTTTTTTGATCTCCAGCCTTTCTTTCCAACGCTTCAAATTCCCGACGGCGCATTTCCACTGCACCGATTTTTTACTGGATAAATTTTCTTGCAACAAATTTGGCGCATGGGGTTCCAACAGAAAAACTTCGACAGAAGCTCCCGTAGGTTTGTTGAAAAGCAGGCGCGCCGAAATTACTTTTGTATTGTTGAAAAAGAGCGTCGCATTTGACGGCAAGAATTGAACTAAACGGTTAAACGAGGAGTGCGTTATTTCTCCTTTTCCGTACGCCAGCAATTTGCTTTCATCGCGTTTGGCAAGCGGATAGTGCGCAATATATTCCGACGGAAGGCGATAGGCGTAATCGGAGGCTAGCAATTCTTGTGACATTCATTATCTTTGCCCGCAAATTTCAACATAAAAATTAGAATTTTATGCTTCACGCAAGTTACCACGCTCAAAAGTTTCATTTTGTTTTCGATGCCCGCACTTCGCGCGGCGCAATGAAAAGCAAGACTTCTTGGTTTTTTAAAGTTTGGGATGATGAAGATCCTGAGGTGGCAGGCATTGGAGAATGTAGTCCGTTGCCGGGATTGAGCATGGAGCATAAAAACGTTACCCGCTATCTTGACATCCTTGTGGAAACTATAAATAAAAACGACTCATTTCGGGCCATTCTGGACAAACTTGAGGATCACAGATGGATGGTGGACCTGCTTAAAGTACAGCCTTCGTCCGTTGCGATGGCGTTCGAGATGGCCTTGCGGGACTTCCAATTCGGCGGGAAGAAAATCATTTACGAAAACAGCGCCTTCTTTCAACAGCCAATCCCAATCAACGGACTGATTTGGATGGGCGACCGGGAGTTTATGGCCGCTCAAATTGAAAAGAAAATAGCGCTCGGTTTTGATTGCCTCAAATTAAAAGTCGGCGGACATGATTTTGCAACCGAATTGGAAATTTTGAGCTGGATCAGAAGTCATTTTTCCCATAAAAAACTAACGCTTCGGCTCGACGCCAACGGCGCTTTTGATATAAGCAATGTGTTTGAAAAACTGGAAGCCTTGGCGAAATATGATATTCATTCTATTGAGGATCCGGTGTCTGTATTTGAAAAAAGGTGGAGTACCGTTTGTGAAAAATCGCCCATTCCCGTTGCCGTGGACGACATGCTTATTGCCATGAAGGACGACATGCAAGACAGATGTCTGGATGTCATAAAACCGAAATATATTGTGTTGAAGCCTTCTCTTCACGGCGGTTTTTCTCTCTGTCGGGAATGGATAAAAAAAGCAGAAAGGCGAAAGATAGGTTGGCGGATTACGTCCGCTTTGGAGTCAAACCTCGGACTCAATGCCATTGCGCAGTTTGCCGGCGCCTATTCTCCTTCCTCCCATCAAGGACTGGGAACAGGAGAGTTGTATTCCGATAATTTTGAATCGCCTTTAAGCGTTCGCGACGGCAAATTATTTTATGACAGCAACAGGGAATGGCGAATGATTAATGGTGAATGGGGGGGATCCCTCAATAAGCCCGATTTTAGGTAAAATTTCTTCTAAGTGTTTAAAATAAGTTTAGCGGCGTCTTGTTCGGAAAGAACTGCTTTCTTTCTGTAATCCCTCACCACTTTCCGCATTTCCTTTTGAATTCTTTCGTTGCTTTCCGAAATTTCGCGAGGGCTAATCAAGGTGACTTTTCCCTGATTAATTATATCGCTTGATATCTTAATCCTTTTTGTGCTCATGTTTGTTTTTATGTTAGGTTGCTGTAATAGTAATATTTTTCAAATCGATATTGCAAAGTTGCAAAACTATTTTCAACCATGCTAACGCACCGGCCAGGATACCCCGCAAAAATTAACGCATAGATACTAGACTGATTTGCTTCAGTTAAAGGCTTTATTTTTGACAGCCTTGATGCGCACGAGGAAGGAGATGCCTGTTTTTGTCCC
>Ga0081606_1000346_pt1 | contig 20839 bp, 13 predicted proteins | sample EareggfetidaYelm_FD_71127 | JGI IMG/M metagenome (GOLD analysis project Ga0081606, IMG submission 71127) | Earthworm egg capsule microbial community from the University of Washington, USA - E. fetida Yelm (SPADES assembly) (version 2) | ecosystem: Host-associated > Annelida > Reproductive system... | reverse complement strand
TCCCGCAACTATGTTTTTCGTTCCCGCAACTATGTTTTTCGTTCCCGCAACTATGTTTTTCGTTCCCGCAACTATGTTTTTCGTTCCCGCAACTATGTTTTTCGTTCCCGCAACTATGTTTTTCGTTCCCGCAACTATGTTTTTCGTTCCCGCAACTATGTTTTTTATTTCCGCAACTATGTTTTTTGTTTCCGCAATTATGTTTTTTGTTTCCGCAACTATGTTTTTTGTTTCCGCAACTATGTTTTTCGTTCCTGCAATTATGTTTTTCGTTCCCGCGCCAAGAAATGGGGATGAGGGACGCGGGAGGCACTCATAGTTTTTGCGCCCGCGCCGAAAACCCTCAAACATTCACCCTCAACCATTGCTCGTCAGCCATTGCCTACCGCCCATTCCCCGTCGCCCATTAGCCGCCTCCCATAAAATAGCAGTGAGTATCTGCCTTTGGCTCTTCGTTTTACGGTATTATTTTTTAGGGCGATTGAGGAAGCAAAGAGGTCTTATTTTTCCCTCGTGAGTTTATGAGCAAGCCCTGCTTAAGGATTGGCGCATTTTTATAACGGTTGTAATTCATTCTATAATAGCTTTTTAGGTCGCTTTTTTTCTTGGGATATATTCCTTAAATAAACGACATTGATTAATTATTGGTCGTTAATCATTGACTATTAATTATTAACCATTAATCATTATTTAATATTAGTGAAATATATTATTTATGTATATTTTTGTGAAAATAATTTGATATTTACTTTAGGAAGCGTGCCTTTCGCGAGTTTCTTAGGAAGCAGAGGCAGGACGGTTTCGGAGAAATAACAGAAGTCGCGGAGCGCTGTTTGGAATGGGAAAAAGGTTAAACATACATTGATGCAAAGCTATTCATTTGAGGAAGAGGACTATTCGGCAGGCGAAAGAGTTACATTTTCTGAGGAAGGGATTGGCGCTAACCCTTTCCCCGGCTTGCGTCCGTTTACGCTTCGCGAAAGTCATTTATTTTTTGGAAGAGAAAAGCAGATTGAGGAAGTCATGCTGAAGCTGGTGCGAAATCGCGCGGTGGCTGTGATGGGGCATTCGGGAAGCGGCAAGTCGAGTTTGTTGTCGTGCGGACTTATTCCCATTCTGTTGCGCGGATTTATGACCGAACACGGGTCGAGCTGGCGCGTGGTTTCTGTTCGTCCCGGGAATACCCCGATACATAATTTGGCCGAGGCGCTGACGGATTCATTTATCCAAAACGGAAAGGCAGACTATGCAGACCAAAAAATAGAGTCATCCCTCATTTCTTCCATGCTTCAGCAGGGACAAGACGGACTGCTGGAAGCGGTGAAATTCATGTGCGCCAAAAACGAAAATTTCTTCTTGCTGGTGGATCAGTTTGAAGAGATTTTTCGCTATCAAGACGCGGATGACCCAAGCGCTCTCGGCGAGGCGGCTATGTATGTTAATTTAATTCAAACGGCGGTTAGTCAGCGCGAGACGCCGATTTTTATTGTGTTTTGCATGCGTTCTGATTTTATAGGGCAGTGCTCTGTATTTGAAGGTCTTACAAAAATAATCAACGGCAGCAACTACCTTGTCCCGCAGATGGCGCGCGAGCATAAACGGTTGGCCATTGAGGGGCCGGTAGCCGTGGGCGGCGGACAAGTTTCGAAGCGGCTGGTGCAACGCATTTTGGCGGATATAAGCGATAGTCAGGATCAACTTACGGTGATGCAGCACGCCCTGATGAGAACGTGGAATTACTGGAAGGAAAACCATGAGGAGAATGAACCCATGGATATTCGCCACTATAACGCCATCGGCAAAGTGGCTCAAGCGCTTTCTCTTCATGCCAATGAGGCGTTTGACGAATTGACGCCGCGCGAAAAAGGAATAGCGGAGATTTTATTCAAGTCGCTCACCGAACGGACGCAGGAAGGGTTGGAAGTTAGAAGAATGATCAGAGTCAGTACCGTGGCGCAGTTGGCGGAAGCCGGCGAGGAGGAGGTAATAAAGGTGGTGGAGACGTTTCGATTCCCGGAGCGCTCGTTTATCATGCCCGGTTCTAACGTGGCGTTGCATGGGGAAACAGTGTTGGAGTTAGCCCACGAGAGTTTGATGCACATTTGGACAAGGCTGTCCGCTTGGGTGACGGAGGAGTTTGAATCTGCTAAAATGTACAAACGGATTGCGGAAGCGGCGTCTATGTACCAAGTAGGGAAGACAAATTTGTGGCGGCCGCCAGATTTGCAGTTGGCGCTCAACTGGCAGATGAAGCAACAACCCACGCGGCTTTGGGCGCAACGATACGCCCCTGCTTTTGAAAGAGCGCTTGTGTTTTTAGACACCAGCCGCATGACCTATGACGCCGAGATACGGAATCAGGAAATGTTGCATCATCGCAATTTGTTGCGGGCGCGGCGCACGAGCATTATTTTAAGCGTGGCGGGTCTCATTGCCATTTGCTTTGCCGTTTACGGGATCATGCAGCAAATTGCGGCGGAGGGAAAGGCCGTGGAGGCGCAATTGGAAAAGAATCGCGCAGAACGCGCTTTTGGTCAAGTCCATCGTCAAAAGACAAAAATTGACAGCCAACTCCAAATCACCAAGATGCAAGCCGAAGATATTAAAGACAAGCAAAGCTTGTTGCAACAGAACTACGGCAAGTTGCAGGTGGCTTTGGAAATAGCGGAAAATCAAAAGCAAATTGCGCAGCGGGCAGAGTGGGCAGCCAAAGATGAAAACATGAAAGCCGATATTGCCAGAAAATCGGCCGAGCATGAGTTCCGTCGGGCGGAGGCTAATCTGAGTCGGGCTAATTCGCTTCTCATGTTGAGCATTGCCCAGTCGATGGAGGCTAAGTCGGTAAGCATAGAAGACCCTGAATTGGCGGGATTAACCGCTATGCAGGGATATAAATTTCATGAGAAGTTCGGCGGAAAGGACTACGACCCCTATATTTTCAGAGGTCTCTATACGGCGCTCACCAAAGCCCTCGGCACAAATTACCATACGATTACTTGCCCGGGCGGTCTTAAAAACCGAATGTTGGCGCTTGCCATTTCGCGCAAAGGTTCTGCTTTTTACGCGAGCGGCACAGACGGGCGCATTGTGCGGGGAGACTATCTCAGCTTTTCCGCCGAAGTTATGGCGTCCAATTCAGGCTATCCCAATCGCGTATTGGCGCTGAATGACACGGAAACGTATTTGGCAAACGGAAATGATTCCACCGATATAGAAATTTTTAATTTGCCCGAGGGCTATCTGGAAAAGAAAGTGAAGCCTCATAAGGCGCTGGTAACCGACATTCAATTTTTTCCCCGCACGACTAAATTCGTTTCTTCGGCCATGGACGGCACGCTGGCCGTTACCGATGTGAAATCGGGCTTTGTTCGGCCGTTGAGCAAACTGCCCTTTGACGTGAAAGCGATAGACATAAGTCCCGACGGGAAGGAGGTTTTGATTGGCTCTTCTTCGGGGAGCGTGGGCTTGGTGAATTTGGCCACGGGGAAATACGTCGAGTTGTTCAATGAAAGTCCCAACCGCGTGTTGTCGGTGGTCTGCCATCCCTTCAAAAAGATGATTGCCGCGGGAATGGAGGCGCTCGGTCAATCGAATATAGTGGTCAAGGGCATGGTGAAATTATATGACCTGACTTCCGCGCATCCGCCTATGGAACTGACCCGACATACCGCGGGCGTTTCGGATTTGGAGTTTAACCAAACAGGCGATTTATTGGCTAGCGCAAGTCTTGACGGGAGGGTGCAGGTGTGGGTCACCGAGCGCGTGGAAGATTTGCCTCTGGTGATGAACAGCAACGGCTATGTGTGGAAATTGGCTTTCACAAGCGACGGAAAAAGTCTGCTGGCCGCGGGCAATAACGGCGAAATTCGAGTGTGGCCTACGCAAATGTCCGACTTGGCCGACAGAGTTTGCCCCACGCTGAAACGCAACCTGACCACGGAAGAATGGAGCGTATATGTAGGCAATAAAATCGAGTACGAATCCACCTGCGCCGAGCCTCCGAAGACCAGTCAAAAGAACGCCGTGAAATGATGAAAAGATATTTTTTTGTTGTGGTTTTAGCAGGAGTTCCGCTTGTTTCATGGGGGCAAGATTGCGAAGAGGTTCTCCAACGCGCAAAAGCGGAGTTCGACAAAGGGCACTTCGTGGGGGTTTCAGACATACTGCATGGATGTCTGCATGACGGCTTCTCGCCCGAACAGCGCTTCCGTGCCTACTACCTGCTGACGCAAGTGAATATTTTATTGGGCTACCCCGAAGAAGCCGACGATAATTATCTCCGCTTGCTCAGAGCCAGCCCTAAATTTTCCCCAAGCATTGAAAAAGACCCTGTTGAATTAGTGTATATTAGCAAGAAATTTACCTCTGCCCCTTTTGTGGAGACTTATATCCGCGCGGCGCCTTTAGGCGCCTATCCTTTTTATTATGACCGCATCAATTTGAATCCTTACTTTCAGCAAACGGAGCGAAAAATCAGTCTCGGAGCGGAGGCAGCCGGGGGCGTGAACTGGAACTGGGCGGAACGATGGGCATTGGGCGGCGAAGCCCTCTTGGCGTATCGCTCCATAAAAACCCGATTTACGCAAGTGTCGGGAAGCGATGAAATGACGGTCAGCGAGCGGATGCTTTGGGCTGATGTGCCTCTGTTTCTGAAATATACTTTTCCGTCTAAAAAAATTCACCCTTATGTATTGGCCGGCGTACAGGCGGATTTTTTATTGCTTGACAATGCGGTAATAAGCGGTCTTTACAACGTCTTGAACGACGCCCGCGGCGCTCCCTTCAAGAGTTCGGGCATCAATATTTCCAAGAGTCGGAATCGGGTCAATGCCGCGGTGTTGGCGGGCGCCGGACTCAAGTTCCAATGGCGGCAAATCTATTGGTTTGCGGACGCCCGAATTTCGCTCGGCGTCACGCAGTTTGTAAATGAAAGCAGAAATTATTATGATAACGAAAACCCGCAGAACTTAAGCAAGAACGTCACGCAGTTTCGTTGGGCAAGCACCCTTTACTCCATCAATTATCTGTCGCTTTCCGCAGGCTGTATTTTCCCCAACTACCACCCGCGCAAGATTAAGAACCGTTTTTTCACTCGTTTTGTCGAAGATAAAAATAATGCTCGCGGAAAAAAATAGCGCTCATTTAAAACCACGCTTATTTAAAAAGAAAATGAAAGCGGGACTCCTCCTTATTCTTGGGATATTGACCTTTCAGCAATGCCGCCCGACGGAAGATTTTTCCGAGCGCGTTTTTCTAAAATACTACGGGAAAGCAGGAAGCCAAACGGCCGTCGATATTTTGCTCAATACAGACGGCACCTTTTTTATTTTAGGCACCGCAGACGCCCGAAGCAATCATGCCGCCGCCTACTCGCGCATTTATCTCGCCAAAGCCGACAAGGACGGGAATTGCATTTCCGAAATGCTCTATACGCTCTATAAGGAAAATACGCGGCAGGCAGAGGGGACAGCAGTTGCGAAAGACCTGGAACCCGCCGCCGACGGAAACCTGCTTATTTTGGCGGAAACGGGAGACCCGAACGGCTCTTATCAACTTATAAAAGTGAATCCGAGCGACAGCGTGCCGTTAGCGGTCATGTACTCAAAGTCAGCCAATGGGTGGGCGCTTCATCCGACGTCGGTGACCCGCATTCAGGGAGGAAAAAACTTGCCCGCAGGCTATATGATTTGCGGAGCCAGCGACGGCGGAACCGCCAATTCGACAAGCGCCGCGATGATGACGTATGCGGATGAAAATTTAACCGAAGTACCCAATTTTACCACGCTCTATTCTCAAGGAACAAGAGACGGGGCGGTTAAGGCTTTTCAATTCGACGAATCCTATATTGTTGTTTTTGGCTCTACCAATTCGCCTACCTACGCCTTGTCGGATATTCACAATTCGTCTAATTTCTGGGTGTATCTCATCGACCAATACGGCGTGCCTAAAGCCAGTCGGAAAATCAATTTTAAATTGCCCGTCTCCGACAACGTCTGGACGGACGACAGCGACGAGTTTGCCGCCGCCGCCATTCAAACGGGAGCCGCCTCGGGCAACGGCTTTATGGTATGCGGCTTTAAACAAACTTCCGGCCCCCAACAGGTTTCCACTTATCCCTGCTTTTTGAAGCTCACTTCAGCCCTCCTGTTTCAAGATTCGGATACGGAATTTTATGTCAGCACAGACGGCAAAGACGACAATTTGAGAACGGGAAATATATTTCAAAGTCCCGGTTATGATCCCTATAAAATGGCTTCGGTCTGTTCGGCGAGCGACGGCGGCTACTATGCCCTCTATACCCGAAACGCGGCTAAAGGAGAAATTGTATTGTATAAATTGGATATGAGCGGCAGGAAATTGTGGAGCCATGTGTTTGGCGGAGATTTTGAAGATTACGCGGCAGCCGTAGCCGAAGGAATAGACGGCTCAATTATTGTGTACGGAACAATCACCGTGGGCACCGCCGTAACTTCCGATAAGAAAATAGCCCTCTTTAAATTGAACAAAGACGGACGACTGGAGTAATGGGTAATGGTTAATGATGCGCTTTCCCGGCCGGTCTCGCTCAAATCCGAATCAAAACAAAAATCCTAAACCGTTTCTTGGGATTTGCAGAATTGCCCGCGTCCCAACCGTCCCGCAATGGCATAGGCTTGAGGCTTACGCGAAGGGGCGGGCAGCGCCATTAATCATTAATCGGGCGCATCCCAAAATTCCCGTCACTACCCGCCCGCCCCTGCTTGAAAATGGGGGCTATTGATACCCTGCTTTGAGGGGCTTACAGCGCCCTCTCGCGGCTCTCTCCCTTGCGGCTTTTTATTAGAATTTATGGATGTCGCTAATGTGTTCCCGATGGAGCGCGGCGGAGGCGGTCAATAGCGCCCATTATGAAAATGGGGATTGGGAATTTTGGGATGTACCCCATTAATCATTAACCATTATTTCGTATCTTCGCCCGCACTTTAGCCCTTTTACCTTTACGCTTAAACACAAAACACACATGAAAAACACCCTGCTTTTTTTAATTCTGATTTTCCCCCTCTCTGTATTTTGTCAAACTCGCATTGACCCCCAAACAATCAAAGACAAAATGCAGTGGTTTGCCGACGCCAAGCTGGGCATCTTCATTCACGCGGGCATTTATGCCGTGGACGGCATTGACGAGTCGTGGAGTTTTCACAACAAAAAAATAAAGCACTCGGATTATATGAAGCAACTCAAAGGCTTTACATTAAAAAAATACAATCCCGCGTCTTGGGCTGATTTGATACAGGAGAGCGGCGCTCGCTATGCGGTCATCACCACGAAACATCACGACGGCGTGGCCATGTACAACACCAAAATGAACGAGCGCAGCATCGTGAAAGCAACCCCCGCCAAACGCGATATGATAAAACCTTTCTTTGAAGAATTGCGAAAAAGAAACATAAAGTGCGGCGCCTATTATTCGCTCATTGATTGGAGCGACGCCAATTACCCGGGATTTCTAAACGACAGCGCCCGTTATAACGTAGCCGACGACTATGAGCGATGGAACCGATTCCGCAATTTTTTTCAAGGTCAGATAAAAGAAATCAGCGCGATGTTCAAGCCCGATTTGTGGTGGTTCGACGGCGATTGGGAACACTCTGCCGAAGAATGGGAAGCGCAAAAAGTGAGAACTATCCTCTTGCGCGACAATCCGAAAACAATCATCAACGGACGCCTGCAAGGATGGGGCGATTATGACACGCCTGAGCAAAATTTCCCCGTGACAAGACCCAAAAATAATTGGTGGGAATTGTGCATGACCACCAACGATAACTGGGGATTCCACCACGATGAAAACTGGAAAACGCCGTATGAAGTTATTTCTATTTTTGCAGACGCCGTTTCTTACGGCGGAAATTTATTGCTTGACTTCGGCCCTAAAGAAGACGGCACAATTCCCGAACCCCAAGTGAATGTGTTGAAAGAATTAGGGGCGTGGAACAAGAAACACGGAGAGGCTGTTTTCAATACGGCGGCGGGAATTCCGCAAGGGCATTTCTACGGACCGACCACTTTATCAAAAGACGGCACCGTACTCTATTTGTTCATGCACGGAAAATCAGGAACCATGATGTTAAAAGGATTGAAAAATAAAATTCAAGAAATCACCGTGCTCGGCAATGGCGAAAAACTGACTCATCGTAAGGTGGCCGGAACGCTTACTTATATTGATGTGCCGCTCGCCGTGATCGATAAATATATTACTGTAATAAAAGTAAAATTAGAGGGTGCCATCAGCCTGAATGAGTAAGGCAGGACGAGCGCTTTAACGTACATTGGGTTGCCTTTTTCAGTTGCCATACAGGCATTAACTATCAACCATTGCCAAGAAGCAATCCGACGCCAAAGAGCAAAACAAAAAGAAGCGCGGAGAACGCCAACTGTTTTAGGAGAGGGTCTATTGAATGGCCGCGGACTAAGATTACATTCGCCGCAAACAGAGGAAGAGTGAGGAGAAACAGGCATTGAAAAAGAGACTGAAAATGCAGGAGCGTAAAGGCAATGGCACAGAGGAAACCAAGGGCGAGCAAGGCGGCGTGATAGACCGTTCCGACGGCTTTTCCGAAGCGCACGGGGATGGTATTTTTTCCCGCCGTTTTATCCGACTCAAGGTCTCTCAAGTTATTGATATTCAATACGCCTACTGAAAACAAGCCGCACGATGAAGACGGAAAAATAACAGCCCAATCCCAGCTTTTAGCAAGCAAAAAATAGGTTCCCGAAACGGCAACTAATCCAAAAAAAATGAAAACAGAGAGGTCGCCGAGACCGACATAGCCGTAAGGTTTTTTTCCCAAAGTATAGGTGAGGGCGGCAACGATGCACAACAATCCTATCCCAAGAAAAATACTCCACAGCCGCCAATCGTTTCCAAGCGCAAGCCACAGCAACGCCAGTCCTGAAAATAAACACAATGCGGCAACAAGAACAATAGCCGCTTGCATTTTTTGGGGAGAAATAGCGCCCGATTGAACCATGCGCATCGGCCCTTTGCGTCCCGCATGGTCGGCGCCGTGGAGGCTGTCGCCGTAGTCATTGCTGAGGTTGGAGAGAATTTGCAACAGCAACGTGGTGAGGCAACATAAGATGAAAATGAGGGGATTGAATTTACCCGCCGAGGCGGCCAAAAATGCGCCCATAGAAATACTTGCCACGGCGAGCGGGAGCGTCCTAAGTCGAAGCGCTTTTATCCAAGACATCGGCAATTATTCTTTTTCGCTCAAAGTTAATGCTTTTAAAACGGAATGACGAAATGATTTTTTTTTAGGACTTGCGGGTTAAAGCCGTTGTTTATTTAAGAAAATTTACATCGGTGAAATTTTGTGATTTCAGTTTCTTTTTTCGAAGAAGAATCCGCGCATGAAAAATGTTCAAAAAAATATAAATGAATAAATGGCGGATTAAATTAATTTTGCAAAATGAATCGACCCGAAACAAAAATTGTGCCTTACGGCGACTCTCGTTCGAAGAAGGAGCAGATCACGCATATGTTCAATGTCATAAGCAAGAGATATGATTTTTTAAATCATTTTCTAAGCGCCGGGGTCGATAAGAGCTGGCGTCGGAAGGCGATTGCTTCCCTGCGTCCCTATCAGCCGCGCGTGGTGTTGGACGTGGCCGCCGGCACCGCCGATATGACCATTGAAGCCGCCGCCTCGTTGCGGGTGAAGTGCGTGATTGGCATAGACCTTGCCGAGGCCATGATGGAAATCGGCCGTCGGAAAATTGAGAAACGCGGACTTGCCGATAAAATAGAGCTGATAACGGGCGACTCCGAGAACTTGCCCTTTGAAGACAACCACTTCGACGCCGTGACGTCGGCTTTTGGAGTCCGCAACTTTGATCACTTAGAGAAGGGATTGGAGGAGATGTTTCGCGTGTTGAAACCCGACGGGCGGTTGCTCATCTTGGAGTTCTCCCGTCCTAAAACTTTTCTCTTGAAGCAACTTTATTATTTTTATTTTACCTTTGTTCTTTCGAGAATCGGAAAAATAGTTTCTAAGGACAAGGGAGCATATGCTTATTTGCCGCACTCTGTAAAATCATTTCCTGACGGAGCAAATTTTTTAAATGTATTGCAAAAAATAGGATTTAAAGACACAAAATGCACACCTTTGACCTTCGGAATATGCTCGATATACGCCGCTTCAAAATAGTTTTTTGTTTGCTTTTTTTGATGCTCGGCAATGCGCAGGCTCAACTCTTTTCCAAATGGGCAAAACAGCACAATCCCAATTATGACAATCGCTTTTTTTCCTACGGCTTTCAGGTGTCTGTTCACACAACTAATTATTGGGTCAAATATTCCGATCGGTTTGTAACGCCTAAAATGGACACCGTTCATTCTGTCGTGAGCCAATTTAGGCCCGGGTTTATAGCCGGGTTTTTAGTCAACTTGCGCTTGGGAGAGTTTTTCGATTTTCGCGTGACGCCCCAAGCGGGATTTTATGGATTAACCTTGCTCTACCGTTACACCAACAAAGCCACGCAGTCGCTGTTGGTGGAAAGCACCTTGCTGGAAATTCCGATGCTATTCAAATATAAGTCGGAGCGCAGGGGGAACGTCCGCATGTATATGTTGGGGGGCGTAACGCCTGCCTTTCAGTTGACAGGAAAATATTCCGCGTCCACGTCGTCCGCTTTGGATATTGCCAAGGAAAATTTTGCCCTCAACACCGGCCTTGGATTTGATTTTTATTACCCCTTCTTCAAACTTTCCGTGGAAGCGCGTTTCTCCCGCGGAGTGGCCAATATGCTCAAGTCGCAAAACGGCGCCTTTGCCGCGCCCATAACTTCGCTCTACACAAACACCTTCGCAGTTTATTTTATTTTCCAATAGCGGACCGAAAAAAACCCGACAATTAGTATATTTGCGCGTTATTATGGCATTCAGTCTAAACGAAATATTCTCCGTTGCGCTCATTTTATTTTCCTTGATTGACATCGTGGGGAGCGTTCCCGTACTCATAGCCATCAAAAAGAAAGGAGGGCATATTCAACCGCTCAAAGCCACCCTCATTTCAGGAATACTCATGGTGGGTTTTGTTTATGTGGGGCAGTCTATTTTAAAATTATTTGCGCTCGACATTCCTTCCTTCTCCATTGCCGGCGCCATCGTGATATTAATAATAGCCTTTGAAATGATTTTAGGAATAACCTTGATGAAAGAAACCGAAGACGAAAAAAAAACCGGCTCCATTGTGCCTATCGCCTTTCCTTTGATTGCCGGCGCGGGAACTCTCTCTACCCTCTTATCGCTTCGAACCATCTATAAAGAAGAAAACCTGTTGGTAGGAATATTTTTGAACTTGATATTGATTTATATAGTATTGAGAAATCTTGCGTGGATTGAGAAAGTGATAGGCAAATCGGGAACGGCCGTGTTGCGCCGCGTGTTTGGCGTGATCCTGTTGGCCATTAGCGTAAAGATTTTAAAATCGAATATTTCATTTCCCTTGTAATTCAGCGCATCGGCAGGGAAAAAACGAAGGGTTGCGCCCGCTCGCGGTTATATTAATAAGAGCGCCAAACGGACGTATTCAGAATCGGCAAAAACTATTGCGAAATAATTACAAACTCCACTCTTCTGTTTTTTCTTCGCGCCTCTTCGCTGTCCTCCAGACTTATCGGCCGCTGGTCGCCAAAACCTTTCTCTTTTATGCGCGAAGAGGCAATTCCTTTGCCAATCAAATACTTTCGAATTTCCGCCGCTCTTTCTTGCGATAATTTTAAATTCTTATGGGCGTCCCCTCGGGCGTCCGTATGTCCTTCTATTCTAATTTTAGCCGTTGGATTTTGTTCTAAAAATTCCACGGCCGGCGCGAGTTCAGGATAAGACTCCGGGAGCAACGCCGCCGTTCCCGTTTTAAACAACACCCTCCGCAAGGGAACCACCTCGCCCTTGACAATCGGGTACAGCACAATTTTTCCCCCAAACGGCAGGGCAATGGTTTCCCTCGCGCTGACGTATCCTGCCGAGCGAATTTCACATACCGCGCTGTCCGTCGGCAAGCGGTTTATTTGAAAAAATCCGTCGGCGTCCGTATCCGCTTGCGCCGAATAGTTTTTCAACATCACCTTCGCTTGAGGAATCCCGGCGCCCGTTCTGGCATTGACCGCTTGCCCCGCAAAAACTTTATTAAAAGTCGAATCGGGCTTGCTTTTTTTATCCAGTCTAATGCTTCGAATATCGCCATATCCGTCGCTGTTGGAAGTGGTGGTATAAAGCGCCTGATTTAGCATGGGTTCGACTCTAAAATAAAGTTCCCTTCCTGCCGTGTTGACGGGCAGATTGACCCTTGTCGGCTCGCTCCAGCGAGTCCACGTATCGTCCAGTTTTTCTGACATGAAAACATCAAATCCTCCGTCGCCTCCCTTTCCGTTCGACGAAAAATAAAGCGTCTTTCCGTCCGATAAAAAAGGAGTGAGTTCTTGCATGGGGGTGTTAATGGTTGCGCCGAGGGGGATGGGTTCCGACCAGCCCGTTCGGGTAAATTGCGTCATGTACAAATCTTCGGCGCCGCGCGTTCCGTAAGACTCCGCAGAAAAAACAAAAACTTCCCCTTGACAACTTCCGCTTATCGCATCGGAACTGTTTTTAAAATAGGGAATGGCGATTGGAATCGGTTTGCTCCATTCGCCGTCAGCCCAACGGCAAGAAGCCAAACAGGAATTGCTGTTCTCAAACTGCCCCATCACATAGAGCCGTTGCCCGTCTTCGCTAAAACCGGCCACGGCATTGTAGTACCAACTATTAATCGCGTGCCCCGCATGACGCAAGGCGCTCCAAGAATTCCCTTCTCTTTTGGCAAACCAAATATCGCCTGGATCTTTCTCGCCGCCTGTGTTCTGCGGATGGAAGGCAACGGTGCAGTACAAAGTTTCGCCGTCGGGACTTATCACGGGATTTTGCTCATCGTAAGAAGAGTTTACCGCTTCAAAACCCGCAGACTGCGCCAAAAGCAAAGAGGCATTTAGCAAACACAAAAAAATAAAACTCAATCGAATCATCGCGGGTTGATTTTAATGACTGGTGTCGCCTTCAATCGGCTTGGCTTCGTTTTGCAATTGATCAAAAACGATAATTTCATTCTCTCCTTTAGAAAGCCACGGGGCGGGGCAGTACAATTTTTTCTGCGGGCCTATTTCCCAATACCTTCCCAAGTTATGGCCGTTCACCCAGACCATGCCTTTTTTGTAAGCGGACATATTAATAAAGACGTCGGCTGTTGATTTTAAAGTAAACTTTCCTTTGAAAAAAGTCCCGCGCCGAGCGGCGTCGATAGTCGAGGGCGCAATGCTTTTTATATAAGCCTTGTCAAACGGCAGATTATAGACTTCCCAATTCATCAGCGTCATTCCGTTAAGCGTAACCCGTTCGGTAATTCCCTTTCGGTCAATCATGGATTGAGCAAAATTGATGCGCCCCATTCCTTCCGCCAAAATTTCAATCGTCGGGTCTTTCGCATCCGACTTAGGAATGTTAATTGAATTTTCCCCCAGCCTTCTGTCCATAGTTCCGATAAATTTTCCGTTTAAGAAAACGGAGGCATAGTCGTGAAGGTCTGTGACGGTTAAGGTTCCGCTTTTATGCCCGATTAATTTTGTTTGATAGAGGATAAATCCGTAGTCTTGTTTATAAGCCTCCATTGGTTTCGGTTGCACGGAAAAAACAGACTTTGGCAAATTATTCCACACCGAAGAAAATACGGTCATTTCAATCGGCGGGATTTTCATCGTCGGAATTGGTTTGGGCAGTTCCGTTTTGCTTCCTGTATGCTTGGTTATCGCCTCGCGCAACGCAAAATATTTAGGCGTGGGATTTCCGTTTTCATTGATGGGCGCATCATAATCGTAGCTTGTGATGTCGGGTTCATAGCCTTTGCCGCCTGAATTGGCGCCCGCGGTAAATCCAAAATTGGTTCCCCCGTGAATGACGTAAAGATTAAAAGAACGCTTGGTTTTCAGCAAAAATTCGATTTCTTTCACAATGCCTTCCTTATCGGGACGCGCCCATTGCTCTCCCCAATGCGTAAGCCAGCCGGGGTAACTCTCGCTGCTGAAGGAGGGCACTTCGGGGTTCTTCAGCGAGGCTTGTTCAAATGCTTTCTCATCTCCTCCCGAATCTAAACCGATGGCCGCGCCGGGGAGGCTTCCTGCGTCCAACATATAAGGCGTGGCGCCGTCTGCGGTATAGAACGGCACGTCGATCCCGTTATTCGTCCACTCGGTTCGGAGCGCCTCCAGATAATTTTTATCATTCCCGTAACTTCCATATTCGTTTTCTACTTGCCACAAAATAATATTGCCCCCGTTAGTAATTAAATACGGCTTTACTTCTTTGGCTAAAGCCGCAAAATATTTTTTCACGGCGTCCATATAGCGCTTGTCCATGCAGCGAATTTTTATATCAGGCGTTTGCAATAAATAGGGCGGCAATCCTCCAAACTCCCACTCCCCGCAAACGTAAGGCCCGGGACGAAACAATACCCACAATTTTTCTTCTTGCGCTATTTTTAAAAACTCGGCAATGTTTCTGTTCTCGCTGGCAAAGTCAAACACTCCTTGCGCGGTTTCATGGTAGTTCCAAAAAATGTAACAGGCGGTCGCATTGCAACCCATAGCCTTCGCCATTTGAAGGCGATGCCGCCAATACTCTTTTGGAATTCGCGCGGGGTGAATTTCGCCGCTTCTGATTTGAAAAGGCTTTCCGTCCAGTAAAAATTCAGACTTCGCCAAAGCGAAAGTATGTTTATTGGCTTGTGCCGCAAGGTTAAAAGATTGCCACAGCAAAAAAAATTGCAACAAGACAATAAAATGAGCGGTTCTTTTCATGGCGCAGGTTTTTATATTTATTTTTTTCTGAAATTTACGCAAGTATTTTTGCAAAGAAAAAAATCTTTCAGGATAAATTAAAATAAAAGATGGAACAAGAAAAATTAGGCGTCGGCACGCGCCTCCAACATGCGCGTTTCGGACAAGGAGTCATCGTCGGCATTCGTTACTCCTCGTATCTCATTTCCTTTATTGACAAAGGAGTTATGGAGCTGGACAAATCCGATCCGCAATTAGACATTCTCTTTCCTGAAAATATTTCGGCGGAGATAGAAACCGCAAGCGAGGCAGAAACTTCGCTTTTAAAAATACTTCGCATGTGGGGCGGCTTTTCAGAAACAGTTCCCCTGGGAGAAAAGTGGCGCAACGGAAAATTGCTCATACAGCCGGCCGATAAATCGCTGAAACCAAAAGAAATTCCGATAGACGATTTCTTTCACAAGATTGTCATGCTTCGCGACCGCCTGCGCGTGTTGGAGCAACAAATTAACAGCCACAAACTTTTGTCGGACGAAGACAAAGTGAATTTGCAACAATACATCACGCGATGCTACGGTTCGCTCACTACCTTCAATGTGCTTTTTAAAAACAAAGAGCAGTGGTTTGTCGGCGAAAAGGGCAAAGAAGAGTAAACACATTCCCCCCAGACTCCCCGGCGAGTTATGCCGAATTACGCGCGGCATTAATAATGCCAAACGAACTGCGAATGATCAATTTCTCAAACGCGGCCTTATGCGGCGAGGCTTCGTTCATTTCTCTGCATTTTGCAATGGCGTATTGCTGAATAGTGGTGAGCGGCAACACTATTCGTTCGCGCATTTGAATGGACATTCGCTCCACGGGGTAATTTTCCATCAGTTTAGTATTGCCGCTCAAGAGCAGCACATAGCGGCACGTGAGTTCATACTCCTCGTAAATCCGTTGCCAAATTTCCCCATACACAGGATGCTCCGCTAAAAATGCGGTCAGCGGAAAGCAACATTTTTTCATGGCCATTTCGCAGTTGTCAAAAAGCGTTTTTATAAACGGGGAGTTGTTGTAAATTTTTTTCATCTCGGCAAACCGCCCTTGGTCTTCCAACATTTTCAAAGCCGTTCCCACGCCATAATACCCCGTCACATTCTGTTTCAGTTGACTCCACGCGCCCACATAAGGAATAGCCCGCAAGTCATTCAAGGTCAGCCTCGACGAAGCGCCGCGCTTGGTGGGACGACTCGCAATGTTGGTGTCGCTGTAATACTTTAACGGACTTGTTTCTATCAAATAAGGCAAGAATTTCGGATGCTGTTTCAACTCGACGTATGCCTCGTAACTCTTCTTCGCAATTTCCACGATAAGACTTTCCTCTTCTTCTGGCAAGGTGATTTCGGAGGAAGAAAAAACATCATTGCTGACCCCGGCGTTAAACAACTGCTCCATATTATATTGCGCCGCGTCGCGTGTGCCGAAGTTGGAGGTTACGGTTTGTCCCTGCACGGTTAATTGAATTTCTTTATTGGCAATATTTTTTCCCATCGAGGAATAAAACTTATGGGTCTTGCCTCCGCCTCGCGCCGGGGGGCCGCCGCGCCCGTCGAAGAAAATCACATTAAAACCATATTGTTTTGAAATGGCCGTCAGCTCTTCCTTGGCTTTATAAATGCACCAGTTGGCCATCAAATAGCCGCCGTCTTTTGTTCCGTCGCTGAAGCCGAGCATGATTGTTTGCTGTCCGTTTCTTCTTTGCAAATGCGGTTTATAAATCGGGTGTTCATACAACTCCTTCATGGCGGCGGCGGCAAATTGCAAGTCGTCGATAGTTTCAAACAAGGGCACAATATCCACGTCCAACTCCTCTTTTTTCCAACCGCTTAAAAGGAAAAGCTGAAATACTTCCATCACGTTTGTCGCCGAAGTGCAATGGCTGATGATATAGCGGTGACACCCCTCGACGCCATTCGCTTTTTGTATGGTCTTGATGCTCCGCATCACATCCAAGGTTTCTTTCGCCAATTCGTCCTCGCATTTATTCTCTTCCAAAATTTCATAATTCGGAAGCAATTCAAAATTCCCGCCTTGCTTGAGGGCAATGGCGGTAAGCGCTTTATTGTGAACGGAACTGTCCTGGCGAATGTCCAACGACGCAAAGAACAGCCCGAACAACTGTACGCGATTAATCAGGCTTTCCACTTTTTGCTGAAACAGTCCGTTATTCTTTTCTATAATAATCTCTCTGATTTTCAGCAACGTTTCCAAAATTTCTTCCTTTGCCAAACTAGTCGATTGTTCGGGAATAAAAATATTGTCATACAGTTTTTTCTCCAACTCATCGAGCAACACATCCGCCCCTTGAAAGGTCAGGCGCTGCTTTAGTCTTTTCACTTCGCGGTAATAACATTTGATGACAGAACCGCGCAGTTGTTCGGCTACTTTCAAGGTTATGTCGGTCGTTACGTAAGGGTTCCCGTCTCTGTCGCCGCCCGGCCAAAATCCCAACTGTATCAAAGGCTTGTTGAAGTCTATTCCTAACTTCAGCTCGTTTTTTAAAGACGTGTAAATTTTTCCCGCCGCCGTATAAAACACGTTTTCCAAATACCAAATAAGACTCACGGCTTCGTCGTAAGGCGTTGGTTTTTGTTTTTTGAAAAACGGCGTCTTGCCCAACTGTTGCAAGTACACATTTATCAAACCTGCATCGTTCACCGCCAACACTTTTGACAAATCGTGAATAATGCCCAATACCGAACCGGGGTAAAATTGAGTAGGGTGCGCGGTCAGCACCAAGCGAATGGAGTAATCGTTCAGTTTTTTAACCAACTCGCCTTCTTTCCTATATACCTGCACATCGTTGAATAAACGTTTCAAACTCCCGGAGCCGTTCACGTCGTTTACTTCCGCAAAAGCCGCGTCTTCCAAGGCGTCGAATAACACGATTTGCCGCTCCACATATTGCACCAAACGAAACAGCAAATCAATCTTTTGTTGGTCGGTTGCGTAATTTGTATGGCTCTTAAAAAACTGCTCCAGTATCTCCTCCGGGCTTTGTTTTTTTTCATAGCCGTCTTCGCAATTACTCAACAAGACGGAGAGCAAAATGCCCGTGCGTTCAATGCGCTGAAAAGGCAACGAGGTAAACAAACTGTTATAGAGTTGAAATTTTATCCCAACTAAATTTTTAAACTGTTGCAGTCCGACCGGTTTCGATAATGACATAACTTGCGTTGTTAAAACAATTAATTCCCCATAAAAGGCGAAAGATAAAAAGAAAAGAAGGAAAAACTGATAATGAATATTCGTTTTTCGTTTTTCACTTTTGGGTTGCTTTAATCAGCGCCGCGCCGTGGCTTGGCACAAAAGCGGAGAAACTTTTATCGAAAATGCCCAAGTCTTTTTGCCGCCATAAGTCGCGAACCGAAAATTTTGATTTTGAAAATCCTAACTCGCTCCAATTAATAGTCAAGACGCTGTCTTCCTCGCTTGTGTTAAAAATTCCGATGGCGTGTCCGTCTTCCGTTTCTTTCATCCAAACTTGTTGCGCGGGGGTCTGAATTTTGGGCGCGGCTTGAATGCCGAGGACGTCTTGATTGACGGCCAACACTTCATCGTTGGCGAGAAGGTTCAATGTAAATTCGTCGAGTTTGGAGACGTCGCACCCCATCAGCAGGGGGGCGTTCAACAAGCACCAAAGAGAGAGGTGGGCATATTGCTCATCGCACGTCAGCCGCGAATTGCGTAAATTTTCACCCCATCCCACTTTTCCCACCGAGAGCATATCCGGGTCATTCCATCGACCGGGTTTGGCGTATTTATGTTGCGCCGTTTGACTAAAACCAATGCCCGAAATGCTTTCCCACGAATCTTCAATGTCTCCTGTTGTGCGCCAACAATTTCCGTTCGCTTGCTCGCCCCATTCCCATACATTTCCCATTCCATATTGACACAAGCTGTAAACAATATCGCGGTTTTGTTTTGCCAACGCATCGCGCATTATCAGATAAGGTTTTTGAAAGGCGGCTAAGTCCGTATTATCTCCTGCTTCTTTTGAATAGCTGCACCAATCGTATTTTAAATAATCAATTCCCCAATCGGCATACAACTTGGCGTCGGTTTCTTCGTGCCCCAGCGAGCCCAAAAAACCGCCGCATGTTCTTTCTCCGGGCGACGAGTAAATTCCAAACTTCAATCCTTCGCCGTGCAGCCAATCGCCCAATGCTTTCATGTTTTCAAATTTTTTATTGGTCGAAATATTTCCGTTGCGGCGCGATTCGCTTTGCCACCCGTCGTCGATGTTTATGTAGCTCCAGCCGTGGTTCACAAGCCCCTTGCTGATAAGGGCTTCGGCGCTTGCTTTCACTTTGGCTTCCGAAACCGACAAGCCCCAGCAATTCCAACTATTCCACCCCATGGGCGGGGTAAGCGCCTGCAACTCGCCGACGACAATGGTAAATTCCCGCGAGGCGCTTCCCAAGGCATTCGTTGCCTTGACGGTCATTTTATACTTCTTTTTCTTTTTCAGCACGCCTGAGATAATTCCCTTTTTGGCGTCCAACTTCAATTCTTTCGGAAGTCTGTCTGCGGAAAAAGTCATGGGCGCGGCGCCCGTGGCGGCAATGCGGCAGAGAACAGGCGAACCGGGACGCACTCCAAAAATTTTAGCGCCGTTAATCTGCGGCTTTTTCGACTCCTTCGGCGTCAACAGGTAAGGCATAATCGCCGACTGTTTAATCGTTTTCCCCGTCAGCTTTTCTCGGACTGTGGCCTCTACCCGATTACGCCCCTCCAAATCTTTGACGATGGGAATTATTAATTGTTGAGAAAATTTTAAGTTAAAGTTTTGCTGATAGCTCTTGACCCTTTTTTTATCTTCCGTGGAAAATACTTCCACGGTCAAATCGCCGGCCACGGCTTGTTCAGGCGCATTGCACGTCACAATCAAGCGGGCGTAGTTGAGACGCACGTCCACCCTCACTTGCAAAAGGTCTATCAAGTCTGCCATGGCAATAAAAGGAATTCCGCCGTACAATCCGCCGGGCCCTTGAAAATCTTCGACGCGCACCGCTATTACATTTTCAGCATCCCATTTTATAAACGGACTGTTGGCATTGACCAAGTACGAGCGCACTTTGTCCCAGCCTTTCGTGCTCCCGATTTTCACCCCGTTCCAATAAGTCGTTTCATTGTCGTCCGCCTTATTTAAAACCACGCGAAGACTTTCTTTCAGCACGGAATTGTCTCTCAATGAGTGCGGCAGAGTAAAGCGAAAGCGATACCACCCCGCGCCGTCGTATTGAGCAAAGTCCTCTTTGTTCCCGACGCGGCTGTTCACGGTCTTCCATGACGAATCATCAAATGAAGCCTCCTTCCATGCAGGGACGTCGCCTGCTTGAAACCGCGCTTCTTTCAATTCAATATTTTGCGAAAAGGAATTTTTTGCCAAAAGCAATGAAATAAGAAAAACAGAGAATTTCATAAAGAGAATTTTGGACTAGGATTACAGGATCTTGGACTAGGATTGCAAGATCTTAGGATTATAGGATTTGGATACGCCACAGGGGAGGTATAGGACACAAGGGAGGGCGTGGGGTATGGGGTGCAGGGATTATTAATCATAATTTCAGGTTTTCAGGACTTCAGTTTTTTTTTAAGTCTATTTAACATAATGTTGATTTTAATGCTCTCCCATGCACTATCTATGCTTTATCTATGCTCTATCTATGCTCTATCTATACACCATCTATGCTTGGGCTATGGGGTTCTATGACAAAGATATGAAAAAATGGTCAATGAATTTCGGAAAAAAGGGGAGAAAACGGAAAAGAGGGAAGAAAACGGAAAAAAGGGTTTAATAGGGCGCTTTTCGGAAAAATCGGAAAAAAGCGCGGGTTTCGGCAAAGAAGGGTTTTGCAAACTATTTCTTGGGGCTTGCAGAGTGTCTTTCCTCCAAACGTCCCGCCATGGCGTATGCTTTGACGGGCAGGGGTGGGAGAGGGGGCAT
>Ga0081606_1000345_pt1 | contig 20908 bp, 19 predicted proteins | sample EareggfetidaYelm_FD_71127 | JGI IMG/M metagenome (GOLD analysis project Ga0081606, IMG submission 71127) | Earthworm egg capsule microbial community from the University of Washington, USA - E. fetida Yelm (SPADES assembly) (version 2) | ecosystem: Host-associated > Annelida > Reproductive system... | reverse complement strand
CGCAATATCGTGGTTGTGCAATTTGCCTCTCAGATAGCCCTGGAGTTCAAATTTTTCGCGTTCAAAATCTATTTTCGAACCTTCATTTGGCAATTCGTGGATGATGATGGTGCCTTCGAGTTTCGGGTCATTGATCAGAAGTAAAGATTCCATGATCTTTTGGCCTTTATCGCCGAGTCGCTGCGCATATTTATTCCATTGCAGCAGCATTTCGGTTTCTGTAAAAGGCTCTGTTGGTAAGTGTTGCTCTTCTCTTACAAATGATTTATTGGCTTCCTGAAGTTCTTTTTTGGCGCGTATGCTCGACAGCGAAAAGGCAGAAACTTTGGGTTCGTTTGAAACAGGAGCTGCCGCTTTTTGAACAATGTTTTCGGGCGCTATCGGATCAATCTCTGCACTGTTTTCAGTAGGTAAAACTACAGGAATGGGATCATTTACAATGGCTTGTTCCACAATGGAGATCGCCGGGCTTTCTAAAATTTGAGGGGATTCAACAGCGATTTCAAGTACGCGTCCGTAAAAATATTTGGGCGGAATTATATACCCGTCAACTTTTTTTTTTCTCCGTCAAAAGTGACAGAGGCAAGTTGCATCAGGCAAAGCTCTACCAGCAAGCGTTGGTTATGGCTGACTTTGTATTTGAGGTCGCAATCGTTAGCAATTTCGATTCCTTTCAGCAGAAATTCCTGAGAGGCTTTTTGCGATTGAATGTAGTATAATTTCTGGGCTTGTTCTCCGGCTTCGAGTAAAGTGAGCGTTGCCGGTGTTTTGGAGACCAATAAATCACGGAAATGCGAGGCGAGTCCCGATACAAAATGGTGTCCGTCAAAACCTTTTGACAAAATATCGTTATAAGCCATCAATACTTCAGGGATTTTATTCTCCAGAATCAAGTCGGTTACATTGATATAAGTTTCATAGTCAAGAACGTTCAGGTTTTCAGTTACCGCCTGGCGTGTCAGGTTATTGCCGCAATACGAAACCACGCGGTCAAAAATCGATAATGCGTCACGCATCGCGCCATCGGCCTTTTGTGCAATGATGTGCAAAGCGTCATCTTCAAACACAACGCCTTGGCTTTTTGCGACTTCGGCCAAATGTTCTTTGGCATCTTTTACCGTAATCCTCTTAAAATCGAAAATCTGGCAGCGCGATAAAATCGTTGGAATGATTTTGTGTTTTTCAGTCGTAGCCAATATGAAAATGGCATGTTTTGGCGGTTCTTCCAGTGTTTTCAGGAAGGCATTAAAAGCCGCCTGCGACAACATATGCACCTCGTCGATGATGTACACTTTATATTGTCCGGTTTGCGGTGGGATCCGGACCTGGTCGATCAGATTTCTAATGTCGTCTACCGAATTGTTCGACGCCGCATCGAGTTCAAACACGTTAAAAGCAAAATCTTCAAACGGATCGTCATAACCCGGCTGGTTGATTTTGCGCGCCAGAATCCGTGCACAAGTTGTTTTTCCTACGCCACGCGGGCCGGTAAACAACAGGGCAGAAGCCAAATGGTTGGTTTCTATGGCATTGAGCAAAGTATTCGTAATGGCCTGTTGCCCGACAACATCTTTAAATGTCTGCGGACGATATTTGCGGGCTGATACGACGAATTGTTCCATAATTTCTGACTGATGGCAAATATACTTTTTAATATTCAAACATTAAAAAAATTTCACTTCATAAAGTCAAAAGTTATCCACGTTTTTGAGTTGGAATTCTGGATGTAAAACAGTGTAATCCACACGCGCAGGTTTGTCCTTTTCGTGTATGATTACAGCAATGCATTTTTTGGGTGATTGTTTCTGCATTTCGAAGGCGATTCCGGAAAATTGGTCGTCAAAAACTTCTACTTCCTGGCCGGTTTTGGTATTGGAATAGGCAGTTGTCGCTTTAATATTTGGAAATTCTTCCACAATGTCTAAAATTGTATTTCCAACGCCGTTTCCGCCGGAAGTCTTAAAATCAGGTGAATTCACACGGATTTCCTTAATCGATTTTTCTTTCATCTGGCTGTCTTTGTAGCCGGTAGAAACCATCAATTCTGTCCCCAACTGTTCGGTATTCTTGCTGAACCACGACATCCACGCTTTGCCCATTGCGGCGTCTGACAAATCAGCTTGGCCTAATGAGGAAAGTGTCGCCGCATCCGCTCCTAAAACGGTCGATCCAATGCTCGTTCCCGGAATGATCAACAGTGATTTTTCTGTAAATGGCGGGCGTTCTGCTAAAGTATCTGTAGCAATTGTATCACTTTCGGTAGCCATGGTTTCTTTTTTATTGCACGAAAGCAAAACAATTGTTATCAGGAGAAAGGCGAGGTTTTTCATAAGATCATTTTATCCGAGTACTTCGGCAATGGTCTCTTTTTCAAGCAATCGGACCAACGCTTCTTCTTCGGGGTTTAATTTGTTGTTTTTGATGTTTTGCTTCGGTTTGTAATTCCACACCGTGCCTTTTTCATAAGCGGCGATCACAGTCGGATGCACATAATATTTCTTGCAGACGGTTCTGGTATTTCCAAGTTTCGAAGATACGATGTCTAAAACTTCTACAATCTTGTGTTTGGTTTCGGTTTGGTTTTTCGGCACTTCAAATTCCTGAAACTCGCGCAATGCGTTGACACTTCCTGCCCAACAACGGAAATCTTTGGCGGTAAAATCTTCCTGCGTAATGTTTTTTAAATACTGGTTGATGTCCGATGAACCGATGGTATGCCGGTTGCCGTTGTCGTCATAATATTGGAACAACTCCTGTCCCGGAATGTCTTTGCATTTTTTAACCAGGTTCGCCATTTTCTGGCTTTGCAAACTGATTTTATGTTTGATGCCTTTTTTTCCGATGAATTCAAACTGAACTTTACTCTTGTCAAACTTTACATGTTTGTCCTGAAGGGTTGTCAATCCAAACGAACCGTATAATTTTTTATAAGCGTCATTTCCGATTCTGATGTTGGTCAGTTCGATTAGTTTCACGACCAAAGCGACCACTTTTTCATACGGCAAACCTTTTCGGTTCAGGTCTTTGTCAGCCTGTTTCCGAATCAATGGCAACGCATGGGCAAACCTGCGCAGGCGGTAAAATTTGGATTGGTTCCTGATTTTATTCCAATTCGCGTGGTAGCGGTATTGTTTTCTGCCTTTAACATCGGTTCCGGTAACCTGTAAATGGCCGTTTTCATAAGGGGAAATCCACACATTTTCCCAGGCGGGCGGAATCACAAGTTTCTTGATTCTTTCGAGCGTTTCTTTGTCTTTAACCTTGTGGCCGGTTTCATTCCTAAAACTGAAACCTTCTTTTTCTTTAATCCTGAAATAGCCTTTATCAGAATTGGCAGCGTACCGAAGTCCGACAGCCTTTGCTGTGGTTTTCGGGTCGCTGCCAATTTTTTCAAGTTTTGCCTGTAAGCGATTCATCAGTTGAGTTCAGGATTTTCTAAACGGCCTTTGATCGTTAAGTCATTCAAAACCTGAGTTGCGCTTTTTTCGCCAAGAGACAAATCTCCGGCTACAAACACGCCTTTTTCTCCTTCGGATGATTTAATGCCGTAAACGGTGGCTTCATCGCCGGGATCACTTTCGCCTTCATATCTGTAAATATGTACGATCTCAAAACCATCCGGATGATTGACAATGCGGTCTTCGGCAAGGTTAAAATCAGTAGTATATCCTTTTTCTTTTAATTCTTCCAATGCTTTGGAAACTGTGGCGTAATGATACATTTGACGTTCCATGATAATGATGTTTGATTATTATATTTTAAAATTACGATTATAAAGGTCAACCGGCTTATATCATTCGACCGGAAAGTTACATCTTATGCATTAAAAAGTCGTCATATTGATTTTTTTATGCCTTTGCCTTTTGACTTTCAACTCAATAAATTATCGTAAGTTTGCGCCACAGACCGCCTTATCGCCGTTTCGTAAGAAAAGGAGGAAAGTCCGGACACCATAGGGAAGCATAGCGGATAACATCCGTCGGTCAGCAATGATCAGGACAAGTGCAACAGAAAGTATGTACAGGTTAAGCTGTAGTGAAACCAGGTAAACTCTATGCGGTGAAATATCAAGTATATCGGCATTTAAGGGCTTCCCGTCCGTTGCCGAAGGGTAGATAGATGGAGCCGGTGAGCAATTGCCGGCCTAGATAAATGATAAGGGTTTCAATTTATTGAGATACAGAATCCGGCTTACAGGTCTGTTTTTTTTATTGGCCACCAATTCACAAATTTTTTTATAATTTGTGAATTGGTGGCTAACTTTTTTAAATTGCACCATGAACTTTCCAAACAAAACTCCAAAGACCAAAAAAAGCTGGCAATATAATCTTTTTACAAACCTTACTTTCTGGGTTTTAATAGCCATCGTAACCGGTGTTTTGCTCGGGCATTATGCTCCGGAAACGGGTGTCAAAATGGAAATTGTAGGCAAGACTTTCGTCAATATTATCAAATTATTTATCGCCCCAATTATTTTCCTGACGATTGTTCTCGGGATTTCCGGTATGGGCGATTTGAAAAAAGTGGGAAGAATTGGTGCCAAATCGTTATTGTATTTTGAAATCCTTACGACATTTGCCTTAGCGATTGGCGTCGCTGTCGCGTATATTGTCCAACCCGGAAAAATCGATAAGTCAGGATTGTCTTTGCAAGATCCGTCAAAATATACGTCGAATCCAAAAGATTTCAGCTGGCTTGAATTTTTCCTTTCGAATCCAACTTTACAGGTCTTACTCGCGGCCATTGTCGTGGGCATCGCACTCAATTATTACAGCAAACGCGAACAGGTGATTCACGTGATGGAACGCGCTTCTAAAATCGTTTTTGCCGGATTGAAATATGTGATGTATCTCGCGCCTATCGGAGCGTTTGGCGGAATGGCCTACACCATCGGGAAGTTCGGGTTGCAAACACTGATTCCGCTCGGAAAACTGATGGGAACGGTTTACATTACAATGGCGCTGTTCATTTTTGTAATCCTCGGCGGGATTTTAAAATATTTCAACATCAGTATTTTCAAACTCCTCAAATATATTAAGGAAGAATTGCTGATCGTTTTGGGAACTTCATCTTCCGAAGCTGCGTTGCCCTCAATCATGGTCAAGCTGGAGCAAATGGGTTGCAGCAAACCAGTTGTCGGACTGGTAATTCCAACAGGTTATTCATTCAATCTCGATGGCACTTCGATTTATTTGTCGATGTCGGTGATTTTCCTTGCACAACTGTATGATGTCCATTTAAGTCTGTTTGAAATGCTGACAATTATCGGAATATTAATGGTGACTTCAAAAGGGGCTGCAGGCGTAACCGGAAGCGGATTTATCGTACTCGCGTCAACATTAACGGCCATTCACAAAATCCCGGTCGAAGGTTTGGCGTTTCTTTTAGGCGTTGATAAATTCATGAGCGAAGCGCGTGCGATTACGAATTTGATCGGAAACAGCGTGGCTACGATTGTGATTTCGATTAGCGAAAAAGATTTTACCGAACCGAATTTTGATCCGGTAACAGAAGAAATTACGCTTTAGCAATTTTAAATTCCAGCCCGATATTCCTGATTGATGCGATTGAAATGGTATCGTCATCCGAAAAATATTTGCGCAAACGGCTGATAAAAACGTCCATGCTGCGGCCCGAAAAATAATCGGTATTGCCCCAGACATTTTTGAGGATTTCCTCGCGTTTTAAGATCTGATTCCGGTTTTGGAATAAAAATTCGATCAAAACAGCTTCTTTTTCCGTCAGTTGCTGGATTTTTCCTGAGAGTTGCAGTTCGAAACGCTTATTGTCAAAAGTATATTTTCCAATCAAAATAATTTCAGAAGCGGTTTCAATACTTTTTTTCTGTTCGCTTCTGCGTAAAATGTTATTCAGTCTTAAAATCAGTTCATCAGCCTCAAAAGGTTTGACGATATAATCATCGGCGCCAAGCTTCAACCCTTTGATTTTGTCTTCTTTCATTTGACGTGCAGTGAGGAAAATAAATGGGATTTCGGGATTCAGCTCGACTATTTTTTCAGCTAATGAAAATCCGTCTAATTTTGGCATCATCACATCCAAAACACAAATGTCAAAAGCCGAAGTTCTGAAAAATTCGAACGCTTCTTCACCATCTTTGCACCAAGTCACGCCAAAACCTGAAATTTCGAGGTATTGTTTTAAAATACCCGCGAAATCGGCATCGTCTTCGGCCAGCAGGATTTTTTTCATACTCAAACCGTTGGAATACTGATTGTAAATGTCGCGCCTTTCCCGAGTTCGCTCGCCACAGCAATTGTTCCTTTGTGCGCTTTAATGATCTGATCGACGTAATACAAACCAAGTCCGAGGCCTTTTGTCGTATGTAAATTCCCCGTTTCCACGCGGTAAAATTTGTCAAAAAGCAACAACTGTTTGCTTTTGTCAATGCCAATACCGTTGTCTAAAATACTGATGCAACAATCGTTTTTACGCAACGAAGTTTGAATCGTAATCCTTGTGCAGCCATATTTTACGGCATTTTCCAATACATTGACAATCGCCGTGGTCAGGTGGAATTTGTCAAGAAACAATTGTGGCATGTCATTTTCAAAATCAGTAACCACCGAAACATTCGGATGAGCGATCGTAAAATCGGCAATGATATTTTTTAAAAATGAAACGGTGTTGATCTTTTCTTTTTGTAATTCGATTTCAGTATGCCCGAGCGAATGCGTCATCACCTGGTCGATCAGGTTTTGCAGGCGCGAATTTTGGCGGTTCATCGTTTCGAGTATGTCATTAAAAATTGTTTCATTGTCGCGCACTTCTTTTTTTGTCAGGATTTTCGTCGAAACGGATAAAGTTGTCAACGGTGTTTTGAGTTCGTGCGTGATGTTGTTAATGAAATCGGTTTTGACATCGCTGACTTTCTTTTGCTTGATCAACGCGCGAATTGCAATTACAAAAAGCGTGACCAATGTCAGGATCGACAACACCGAAAAAAACAATATCGTAACCATTCGGCGCAAAATAATCTGCTGCCAGTTTTGAATCGACACATACAAAGTGTCTTCGGTCAGCAATTGATAATCGGAACTTTGAGCGCCAGTTTTAAAATTTCCGCTCGTGGTTCCAACATAATTCCGCACCAAAAATGCATCGTCCAATGATGCGAGATCGCCATACATCATATTTTTGATCAAAGGCTTTTCTGCAAAAATCGTATCGGGTGTTTTGTTGTTTTGAAATACGACAAATTTGTTCAGCACAACAGCAAAATCTATTTGAAGATCCGGAATTTCGTTTTGGAATTCGAGTTGCAATTTCCGACTGAGATTGGTTTTAAACTGGTTTTGGATCAGGTTTTTCCGGACCAGTAAACGTGCGTTTTTATCGACGAAATAACTTTCTGCCAATGCTTTGTAAGCGATATCTTTCTGATAATAAAAACTAGAATCGATGTCGCTGTAATCTTTCGTAATCGTCCCGATTTTCACTTTGATTTCTTCACGAAATTGCGCCACTTTATAATCGTAAGCAGTTTTAACCAAATAGTATTGCATCGCCGATAAAGCGATTAAAACCACCACAGAAAATGCGATTAAAAGATTAATTTTTTGTTTCATCTGAAAGAAATTCGATTCAAAAATAAGCGATTTTTCAATAGTTGCCGCCATTAACTTTGCATTAACCCAGCATTAACTTTCGATGGCTGTTTTTGAGTCAAATTTGCAACAAACAATTTTCGATGAAAAAGACTTTATTTTTAGCGCTGACGATCGTTTTTGCTACTGTAGGATTTGCGCAGACCGAAACCGATAGCATTCCGAAACAACTGGAAGAAATTTCGGTCAAAGCCAATGTCCGGATGATTAAAAATAAAAACGGAAATCTTAAGATTGAGATCGCGAATTCGATTTACAAAGCCGTTCCGAATACGGTCGATCTGCTGGCGAAATTGCCCGGAATTTTAATCAGCAACGACCGTGAAAGCGTAGCACTGATTGGAAAAGGCAGTCCGCTGATTTACATCGACAACCAAAAAGTGGGCATGAACGACCTGAATTCTTTGTCGGTTGACGACATCAAAACCATCGAAATCATCAACAATCCGTCGGCAAAATATGAAGCCGATGGCAAAGCGGTGATTCTGATCACGCGAAAGTTCAGCAAAAAAGAAGGTTTTCAGGCGGTCATTTCCGAAACGGCGGCTTTTAAGAAAAAGTTCAACAATTATTCGGGTTTGAATGCCAGTTTTAAATCGGGACAAACAGAAATTAAAGCGAATTTCAATTACAATCATCTGAATCCGTGGGAAAGCAACGGCATGAATTATACGATCGATTCCGATAATATCGTGGCAAATTATCTCGTTTCGGGCTATACCAAACGCAACCAGTATGTGTTTGGCGGTAGTGTTTTTCACCGGATCAATGAGGATGATTATTGGTCGGTTACCGTGAACAACCGTTCGCAAAAAGAAGATTTTAACTTTGATACGCACACGTTCAATGAATCGGAAAGTGAAACCAATTCGATTAATACTTTCGGTCTCAGCCGTGAAAACCGCCATTTTTTAAACAGTTTTGCGAATTACAATAAGAAGTTCAAAAACAGCAATGCGTTGTTTTTTGGCGGATTGCAATATTCGAAATATGCGACGGCTTCCGATTTGACTTCGTTTAACAATTACAACAATTCTCAATTTAATTTATTTCAGAAACGAAACCAGGATTTTGATGTTTCGGTCTTTTCAGCGCGTGCCGATTTTGAGAAAAAGTTTGCCAATGACATGAAGTTCGAGATCGGCGGATTGCTGGCTTCCGCCAATGCGAATACGGGTTTCGACATGACCGAATTTGAACAAAACCGGATATCAGGATCGGAATATGAATTAAAAGAAAAAAATATTTCCGGCTACAGCCAATTGTCTGGCAATCTGAAAAAAATAGCTTGGATGGCCGGAATCCGTGTCGAAAACACTAAAATTGACGGCAATTACAACAATGACATTTCGCCATCGGTACGCAAAAATTACACGAATTGGTTTCCGAAACTGCAAATCAACATTCCGGTTGACAGCACGAAAACACTGCAATTGAATTACAGTAAAAGTATCGTCCGCCCGAATTTTTCTACGACGAGCCAGGGCATGACTTATGTAAATCCGTATTTTGCTTTTGCGAGTAATATCAATCTCGATCCGACAATTTCTGATGAGATTTCTGCTAATTTTCAGTATGGTGACAAATCGGTCAAAGCCGGTTATTCCAGAAGTTCGGGCGTTGTAAATTACGGATTTTCCTACGATAGCAATTTGCAATTTCTGACATTCAAACCTGAAAATTTCAAACTTGAAAGTGGTTATTCCTTAGAATTTACGCTGCCATTCGCCAAAAGTTTCTGGAGTTGCAGCAACAGCCTGAATTTTTATCTGTCAAAAATTGAAGATCCGCGTGCGGTTGTTAATGACGTAAAACCGTTTGCCTATTATTATTCAAACCATATTTTTAGTTTTAAAAAAGACCTGACTTTTTCCCTTACGGGTTGGGGTTTGACGAAACAGCGACAGGGCGTTTATGAGAAAAACGCATTTTTTATAATGGATTTAGGCGTTTCCAAAACATTTTTCGGCAATTTGTCGTGTACGTTGAGTTGCAACAATTTGTTCAGGAATACGACGTATTCGGAGAATTTTAATATCAGCCAGGTGCAATCGCAGACAAAATATTATACCGATACGTATGAATATTCGATTGCTTTAAAATATACGTTTGGAAAAATGAAGGAATCGAATGGAGAACGGGAAGTAGATGGTACTTCGCGGATTCGGTAATTTTTTTGAACCATTAAGGCCATTGAGGTCAGTAAGTAGTAGCGCAAAATGACTTTGTCAATCCAACTAAATTTATCGGATAATATTTAGACAAGCCTTAATGTTCTCAATGCTCTTAATGGTAAAATGGCAAAGTGAAAAAAAGTTATTCCTCCTCAGTTTCGTCTTCAGCGTCATCGGTGCCTTCCGATTCAAATTCGAAAAAACTAAAAATCGAACCGCCGTAACTTTTCTTAAACGAGAAATTATCGAGCTGGTCGAGTTTCGTATATTTTGAATGTTCAATGATCATCATGCCCTCTTCATTGAGTAACTGTCTTTCAAAGATAGACAGTACAATTTTCTCGAAAGTAGCCTGATCCAAGCCATACGGCGGATCTGCAAAAATGATATCGTAATTCGAATTGCTTTTAGAAATGAATGAAAATACATCACTTTTGATCGCTGCAATGTTAAAATCGTATTCGGCTGCGACTTGTTTAATAAATTTGACACAGCCAAAATCCTGATCGACAGACGTAATGTTGTCGCTGCCGCGCGACGCGAATTCAAAACTGATATTTCCGGTTCCGGCGAAAAGATCGAGGATTTTTAGTCCGCTGAAATTGAAATAATTGTTCAACACATTAAACAACGCTTCCTTGCTCATGTCGGTTGTAGGGCGAACGGGAAGGTTTTTTGGCGGATTGATCCTGCGGCCCTTGAATTTTCCGGAAATAATTCTCATGATTGGAAAAGGATGAAATGCTTTCTATTTTCGATTTCAGAATACGAGTTGTGAAATTGTAACTCATTGGTATCAAACAACGACACATTGCGGATGTATTTGTAAGCGATCTTAAAAAAAGGATCGTTTTCAGAAATGCTGCCGAGGAATTCGAGCTTGAAACTTTCCGGATTCAGGTTCAATTGCTCTGCCGTAAAAAGCAGGTAATAAATCAAATCTTCGGGTGTCGTGCATTCAAATGAATTGAAGAGCAAAAGGTTTTGGTTTTGAACGACGATCACTTCAAAATTCCCGGGATTAAAATGCACGAACATCTTTTTTTCATCGACATTTTTAGACGCATCGAGCAGTTTCGACACTAAAATCGTATGTGCGTGTTTGTAATCGAAAGCGCCCAATTGATCGATAAAAAAGTTATTGATGTGCGCATACGGAATGTATACGGTGTTCATCTGATACGTCGGAATTTCATCAAAATCGAAGAAATCCGTATTAAAAACTTTCGTATTGTATTGCAAATAACTTCCCAAATATTGTTCGTCAAACAAAGGTGTGGGCACAAATGTTGACAGGTTGTTGCAATGAACGACGGTTATTTCATCATATTTTTCCGTCAATTCGGGGTTGTTTCGGAATGCTGCGGCAAATAATTCTTCGAGCGGAACCGTCTGGTCCGACAATTCAAAAGAAATATTTTTGTAATTTAAAATGTTGTGGTTCAAAGTATCGGACGTGCAAAAAGCAAACCCGTTCAGCGAAACCTGAATGGCGAGTTTTTTGTATTTCTTCTCCGTAATATTGGGATTGTTCACTAACATAGACTGGCAAACTTACAATTTTTTTCATTTGGAAACCACTTTCCCGAAAAATTCATTGTTATCTTTGGTAACATTTAAAACCCAGCTTCCCGAATGAGTTCCTCGTCGTTTTACCGCACTTTAAAAAGCAATTTTCCGTTTTCGCCTACTGACAAACAAGACCTATTTTTTCAGCAAATCGCCGAATTTGTAACCAATACGAATACGAGCGAAATATTCGTATTAAAAGGCTACGCCGGAACAGGAAAAACGACCGTCATTTCTACCATTGTCAACAATTTGGCCGAAATAGGGAAGAAGTATGTATTGCTTGCACCAACGGGACGCGCGGCGAAAGTCATTGCAAATTATTCTAGCAAACCCGCGTTCACGATCCATAAGAAAATTTATTTTCCAAAGAAAGGCTCGGGCGGCGGCGTGAGTTTTACAATGCAGCAGAACAAGCACAAAAACACGATTTTCATTGTCGATGAAGCGTCGATGATTTCCGATACGAATTCTGATTCGAAATTGTATCAGAATGGTTCTTTATTGGATGATCTGATTTCATATGTCTATTCTGGAACGAATTGCAAAATGATCCTTTTGGGCGATACCGCGCAGTTGCCGCCGGTGAATCTGGATGTGAGCCCGGCGCTTGATACGCAGACTTTGGCGGCGAATTACGACAAGGAAATTTTCAGTATCGAACTCGACGAAGTCATGCGACAAGAGGAAAATTCGGGGATTTTGTTCAATGCAACCGAACTCCGGGAATTGCTGAAAGACGACTTTATGACTGAATTTAAATTTGATGTCAAACACTTCAAAGATATCGTCCGATTGTCTGACGGTTACGACATTCAGGACGCCATCGATTCGGCTTACAGCAACTACAGCATTGAAGATACGGCATTTATCGTGCGATCGAACAAACGTGCAAATGCTTATAATCAACAAATCCGAACCAAAATTTTAGACAAGGAAAGTGATTTGTCGACCGGCGATTATTTAATGGTTGTCAAAAATAATTATTTCTGGCTCAAAGAATCGGATGAAGCCGGATTTATTGCGAATGGCGATATTATCGAAGTGCTCGAAATGTTCGGGATCAAAGAACTGTATGGATTCAAATTTGCCAAAGTCAAAATCCGGATGGTTGATTATCCAAACCAGAAACCATTTGAAACCGTGCTGTTATTGGACACGATCACGAGCGAATCGCCATCATTGACTTACGAAGAATCGAACAAACTCTACCAGGAAGTGATGCTCGATTATGAAGACGAACGCACCCAATATAAAAAGTTTATCAAAGTCAAGGAAAATGAATATTTCAATGCGCTTCAGGTCAAATTTTCGTACGCCATTACGTGTCATAAATCACAGGGCGGCCAATGGAACACCGTATTCATCGAGCAACCGTATCTGCCGGACGGCATCAATAAAGATTATATCCGATGGCTCTACACGGCTGTCACTCGTGCCAAAGACAAATTGTATTTGATCGGGTTTAAGGAGGATGATTTTGTGGAATGACTTGGTATCTTTGGAATGGTTGTGACCAATGAAAAACAATTAACTTTGCAAATATAATATTCAGCGACTAAAAAAATGAAAACCATCGCCGTCATTCCAGCCCGTTACGCATCGACCAGATTTCCAGCCAAACTCATGCAGGATCTCGGAGGCAAAACTGTCATTCTAAGAACATATGAAGCAGCCGTTGAAACGCAATTGTTCGACGATGTCTTTGTAGTAACCGATTCTGATTTGATTTTTGATGAAATCATTTCGAATGGCGGAAAGGCGATCAAAAGCATCAAAGAACACGAATCGGGTAGCGACCGGATTGCCGAGGCTGTTGCAAATATGGAGGTCGACATCGTCATTAATGTTCAGGGCGACGAACCGTTCATCAACAAAGAACCGCTGGAAAAAGTGATTGAAATTTTTAAAAACGATGCCGCCAGACAAGTAGATCTCGCTTCGCTGATGCGTGAAATAACCGATGAATCGGAAATCAATAATCCGAACAATGTAAAAGTGGTTGTAGACCAAACCGGTTTTGCGCTGTATTTTTCACGTTCGGTAATTCCGTATCCAAGAGATAAAAATGCCGGAGTGCGTTATTTTCAGCACATCGGTATTTATGCATTTAGAAAGCAGGCGATCATGGATTTTTACAGCCTCCCGATGAAAAGTCTCGAAGCTTGTGAAAAACTGGAACAGTTGCGCTACCTCGAATTCGGAAAACGTATTAAAATGATTGAAACCTCACATGTTGGCATCGGAATTGACACGCTTGAAGACCTCGAAAAAGCGCGATTGATGCTGAAATGATTTTAAATTTATGTTAAAATTCTAAATGTTAAAACCATAAATTCTTTGGTGGCGTAAATGACTTTAAATAACTTTAAAATCAACCTTATGAAAACGCAAAAAATTGTATCAGCAGCATTCTTAACATTGGCTTTAGCCTTTGGAACTGCTTCATTCGCTCAGGAAAAAACGGTAACTGTTGGAGGAGCGCCGATGTATCCATCCAAAAACATTATTGAAAACGCTGTCAATTCTAAAGACCATACAACTTTAGTTGCTGCAGTAAAAGCTGCCGATTTGGTAGAAACCTTATCAGGAAAAGGCCCGTTCACCGTTTTTGCCCCAACAAATGGCGCTTTCGAAAAATTGCCAAAAGGAACTGTTGAAACATTATTAAAACCTGAAAACAAAAAAATGTTGCAGGGTGTTCTTACCTACCATGTAGTTGCCGGAAAATGGAACGCAGCTGATGTTGCCAAAGCCATTGAAGCCGGAAAAGGAAAAGCCGAATTAACGACCGTTCAGGGCGGAAAATTATGGGCTATGATGGAAGGCAAAAAATTAGTCCTTAAAGATGAAAAAGGGAATAAATCTACCGTGACAATTGCCGATGTAAACCAGTCAAACGGTGTCATTCACGTAGTTGACGCGGTGTTGATGCACAAATAATAATCCCATTTTGTTTTGGTTAGTTAGAAAAGATCCGTTGATGCGGATCTTTTTTTATGCTGTTTTTTCAACGACTATGAGTTCGTTATGCGCTTCGAGCCGCGGAATCGTCCTGATCTTATAAAGATTTTGTTCGAATTGCGCAATGTAATTTTTATTTCGGATGTTGTGGCTTTCATTTAAAATCATCGTATTAAACAGTAGCAATCCGTTGTCCTGAAGTAAAAAACCCAAGCGATTCGCGAAGAATTTTTCAAACAGGAAATTCGGCATGACCGTATCCTGAAAAATATCGATAATGATCAAATCGTATTTTTCTTTGGTTTTTAACGCAAATTCAAACGCATCGTCAATCACAATTTTTAAGTTCGGAATTTTATCCAGATGAAAATGCTCGTTTGCAATGGCGATGATTTCAGGGTCGATTTCAACGCCGGTTATTTTTCCGGTATATTTGATTTCATCGACCAAAGTTTTAATGACACTTCCACCGGCGACGCCCAAAACCAGGATGTGGTTCATTTTTGAAACCCTTTCAAAACCGATATTTTTGAGTCCGATCCGCAAGATCCGCTGCAAACTGCCATACGAATAATTGGTGTTTTTAGAATCTAAAACGAGTTCGCCGTTATTCCACGTCACTTCCAGATTTTTGCTTAACGCAGATTTCTTTTGGTACACCATCATCGGAATAAAATAACTGAACCATTTTTTAAACATCACTTTTTTTTATAAAAATAAGAGAATAACATTATTTTTGGGCAAAATATTTTCGAAATGAAGAAACGAATTTATGAATGGCTGTTTTTCAGTATTATGGGCTGGAAGATTTCCGGCGGTTTCGACCCTGAAATTAAACAGTCGGTCATTATGGTGTTGCCGCATACGAGTTGGCACGACTTCTACCTTGGGCTTTTTACACGCGGTATTATTGGTCTGGAAATGCATTGGGTTGGAAAAAAAGAGTTGTTCCGGTTTCCGTTTGGCTGGTATTTCCGCTGGATGGGCGGCACGCCATTAGACCGCAGTGGCGGGTTGAACAAAGTAGAATTGATTGCTGAAATTTTCAAAAAAAAGGCAGTTTTCAGGATGGCGATCGCACCCGAAGGTACGCGAAAAAAAACAGCTGATATTAAAACCGGATTTTATTATATAGCGTTAAAAGCCAATGTCCCGATCATCGCCGTTGCATTTGATTTCTCAACAAAAGAGATTAAAATCAGGGATGCTTTTTATCCGACAGGAATTATCGAAAACGACCTTAAAATACTGCTGAAGTTTTTTAAAAATGTAAAAGGTAAAATTCCGGAAAATGGTTTCGATGTGAATAATTATCTGAATCCGTAAAATCCAAAACAAACTTTTCTCCGTATATCTACATACAATCAGGATCTTTTATAAAGATAATTTTTGTGTTTGTTTTATTGGTTCGGAACCTTCGGTCATTTTGTCCGGAGGTTTCTTTTTTAAGGATGTTTCCAATGGCTGTCAGATGGTTTAAATCGTTATTTTTGCATAACAAACTGAACATTATGAATTATCTGACGCTTTTCGATCAATACAAAGTCCCGGAACTTTTCGGGCGTTACATTACTTTAGCGCATATTGAGCCGCTACTGCAACGTTGGAAAACCGAATACAATTTAGAAATCATAGGGTATTCTGTCGAAAGCCTTCCGATTTACCAATTCACAATCGGCACTGGAAAAACGCGCATTTTAATGTGGTCGCAAATGCACGGCAACGAAAGTACGACAACCAAAGCGCTTTTCGATTTCCTGAATTTGCTGCACAGCCAGCATCCGGTGGCGAAAAATTTACTGCAGGATTTTACGTTTTGCTGCCTGCCAATGGTAAATCCCGATGGCGCGAAATTGTACACGCGTGAAAATGCTTTGAAAATCGATTTAAACCGCGATGCCAATTTGTTGACACAACCAGAAAGCAAAGCGTTGCGATTGGCATTTGATACATTCAAACCACATTATTGCTACAATCTTCATGACCAGCGTACCATTTATGGTGTTGGCGATTCTGGAAAACCAGCAACCATTTCGTTTTTAGCACCGTCTTATAATGAGCTGCGCGAAATTAATACGCATCGTGCCAAAGCCATTGACATTATTGCTGCAATGAATTCAGAATTGCAAAAAATCATTCCGGGTCAAGTGGGGCGGTTTGATGACTCTTTTAATATTAATTGTATAGGCGATACATTTCAGTCATTGAATGTTCCAACTGTTTTATTTGAAGCCGGGCATTTTCCAAATGATTACAATCGGGAAGAAACCCGAAAATTCTTATTTATTGCATTATTATCAGGATTTGAGTTCCTCAGCGAAAACGTTGTAGTTAGCAATGGAATGCATGAATATTTGAATATTCCTCAAAATAAAGTGAATTTTTATGACTTAGTTTATAAAAATGTCAAAATAAATTATGATAGTAACAAAATAATCACGAATTTTGCCGCTCAATATACTGAGGAATTAGTTGATGAAACCATTCAATTTTGTGCAAATATTGTTCAAATTGATAATTTGGAAGATTTTTTCGGACATGTTGAATACAATGCAAAAGAAGCCGAACTGGAAGCAGGAAATGTTAATTTCCCTCAAATAGGACAGAAAGCAGATTTTAATTTCAGTAATAATGTTAAAGTTGTTAATGGAATTGTAAAAAATTAACGATTTCGTTTTATAATCCGATAATTTATGTTTCTTTTGCTTAATCAATAAAACATTACACAATAAATAAACAATTATGAGCAAGTTTCGTTTAGATGAAGTCGATCACCAAATTTTAGATATGTTGATCGATAATACAAGAGTTCCATTTACAGATATCGCAAAAAAATTACTGATCTCTGCCGGAACTGTCCACGTAAGGGTAAAGAAAATGGAAGATGCCGGAATTATTATGGGTTCTTCATTAACGCTTGATTATGAGAAATTAGGCTATTCTTTCATCGCTTATGTTGGTGTATTTTTGAATAATACTTCACAAACCAAATTTGTTTTGGAGCGCATCAACGAAATTCCATTCGTAACCGTAGCACACGTAACAACCGGAAAATTCAACATTTTTTGCAAAATTCGTGCAAAAGATACCAAACATGCAAAAGATGTTATCTTTATGATCGACGATATCGATGGTGTTTACAGAACAGAAACCATGATTTCATTAGAAGAAAGCATCAACGACAAAAAACGCCTGATGCATACGATCTTCAAAAATATGTAATCAAAAAGCATAAATAATTTAAAACCTCAAGTGAAAGCTTGGGGTTTTTTATTAATTTAAACCAAAATTATAATTGATGTATACACTCCCGAAAATAGAGCGCTTCAACCAGAATGTGCTTTCCAAATACCATGTTTACAACAGCGTTTTTATCACTTTACCCTTTGATTCGATAGACAATACGGGCGTTTTGCTGCCACTGTTTTCGGAAATTTGTGAGAAAGGTTTTAAAAACCAGGAAACGCCAAAACAAATTGTTGATTTCTTTTCAGATAAATATCTAGACAATGCTACAGAAGAACAAAAAATAGATATCATGTTCCGTTTTATTCAATACATCGAACGCCAGATTGTATTGTTTGATGCAATTGAAGACGCTGCTTTTCCTGAGATCAACAACCTCGAAGGACGTGGTTCCTTGCGCGACATCAAAGAAAACGCAGATGCCAAAGACATGAAAGATGAACTTGTCGATTTCCTCGAGAATTTTAAAGTGCGTGCTGTTTTAACCGCACATCCAACACAATTTTATCCCGGTTCTGTACTTGGAATTATTACCGATTTAACCGAAGCCATCCGTGTAGACGATCTGCAAAAAATCAAGGAATTGTTGTCGCAACTCGGCAAAACGCCATTCATCAACAAAAATAAACCCACACCGTTTGACGAAGCGATCAGCCTGACGTGGTATCTCGAAAATGTGTTTTACCAAACGATGGGCGAGATGATCCAATACATCCAGAAAAATATTTTCCAAGGTAAAGACATCCACAATTCGATACTGAATTTGGGTTTTTGGCCTGGCGGAGATCGCGATGGCAATCCGTTTGTGACCAATGAAGTATCGCTGAAAGTTGCCGACCGGCTGCGTTCCTCTGTACTAAAATGTTATTACAAAGACATCCGGAATTTAAAGCGGAAATTGACTTTTTCAAATGTGGATCATTTAATTACCGAACTCGAAGACAAGATTTACCGTTCTGTTTTTTACTCCAAAGGCGAAATTTTTATCACTGCTGACGAAATGAAATCGAAACTGAACCAGATCAAACAAATCATCATCGAGCAACACCAATCTTTGTATCTCGATGATTTGAACTGCCTGATCAATAAGGTTAATTTGTTCGGTTTTCATTTTGCCTCACTCGACATCCGCCAAAATAGCAAAATCCACAAAAAAGTATTTCAGGATATTTTCCCGAAGTCTTATTTTGAATTGGATGACAGCCAGAAACTCAAAGCCGCATCTGAAATGAAAGGCCATCTTAAAGGCGAAGATTTTGAAGATGAAATGACAAAATCGACTTTTGAATCGGTTGAATTAATGAAAACCATCCAGCATCGCAATGGCGAATGGGGCTCCAACCGTTACATTATCAGCAACAACGAAAGTGCTTTGGATGTGATGGAAACGCTCGCGATGTTCCGTTTGTCTGGTTGGGAAAATCCGACTGTTGATATCGTTCCGCTGTTTGAAGTCATCGATGATCTTCAGAAAGCTTATTTGGTCATGGAAGAATTGTATACGAATGAATCGTATAAAACGCATCTAAAAAATCGAAGCAACCGTCAAACCGTAATGCTCGGATTTTCTGACGGTACGAAAGATGGCGGTTATTTGATGGCAAATTGGAGCATTTATAAAGCCAAAGAAGCGATTACGGCCATGTCCAGAAAATATGGCATCAGTGTCATTTTCTTTGACGGACGCGGCGGCCCACCGGCTCGTGGCGGTGGAAAAACGCACAAATTTTATGCGTCGCTTGGAAAAAACATCGAAAATACAGCGATACAGATTACGGTTCAGGGACAAACGATCAGCTCCAATTTTGGGACTTTGGATTCGTGCCGCTACAATATTGAGAATTTATTGAGTGCCGGAATTACAAACGGGCTTTTTAATGAAGGCAAAAACCTGTTAGCTGAAGAAGAAAAAGTGGTAATTGATGCGCTCGCCACTGTCGGATATAAAAAATACACCGATTTTAAAAACCACCCGAAATTCATTCCGTACCTCGAAAAAATGAGTACGCTGAAGTATTATTCGAAAACGAACATCGGAAGCCGTCCTTCGAAACGCGGAAAATCGGAACAATTGGATTTTGCCGATTTGCGCGCGATTCCGTTTGTAGGATCGTGGAGCCAATTGAAACAAAACGTTCCTGGGTTTTTTGGCGTTGGCTCAGCCTTGAAACATTTTGAGGAAAGCGGGCAGTGGGACAAAGTGCAGGATTTGTACAATACATCGTTGTTTTTCAAAACTTTGCTCGAAAACAGCATGATGTCATTGGCAAAATGTTTCTTTCCGCTCACTTCGTATATGAAAGACGATAAGGAGTTTGGTGCTTTCTGGCAGATTATATACAACGAATTCCTTGAAACCAGACGTTTACTGCTCAAAATCGCCGGGCATGAAACGTTAATGGAAAATTATCCCGATGGCAAAGCGTCGATTGATACGCGTGAGAAAATCGTGATTCCGTTGTTGGCAATCCAGCAATACGCATTGCAACGTTTACAGGTTTTGAATGCCGATGAAAATCCGAACGAAGATTTGATTAAAACGTATGAAAAAATTGTAACAAGATCGTTGTTTGGGAATACTAATGCTGCCAGAAACTCTGCCTAAAAAAACAATTATGAAAGCAAACGAACTCCATAAAAATGAATACGCCGCTTATTACGGCAATTATATTTCACAGGTAAGTACCGAATATAATCTGGTTGAAGAACTGGAAATTTCGTTGCATCGGTTCATTCATTTTGTACAAAATATTCCGATGGACAAACATGAATTCCGATATGCAGAAGGCAAATGGACCATCAAGCAAATCATTGTGCATTTGATGGATGCCGAACGTATTTTTGCATACCGCGCGTTGCGTTTTGCCCGAAATGATAAAACGGCTTTGCCTGGCTTTGATGAAAATGATTATGCCGAAATCGCTCCTGCAGAACAACGGTCGATCATGTCATTGCTGACGGAATATTCTGCAATCCGGCATTCCAATTTATTGATGTTTAAAAGTTTTTCTATTGAAGAATTACTGCGAATAGGTACCGCTTCTGAAAACCCAATGTCAGTTCGCGCACTTGGATTAGTAATGATTGGGCATCAAAACCACCACCAGCGGATTTTTGAGGAAAGGTATTTGTAGTTTTTGAGTTGGTGAGTGACAAAGTTTTAAAATTTCAAAAAGTTATGTTGATTGCGCTAAAAGGACAAAGCTGCGCGCCAGGCTTCGAGTTTTTTATCGAAACCAATGGTGTTTGCCGGACTTGTTGACGGCATGACATGATAGGTGAGGCCTTCGAGATGTTTGAATTTACGTTCAAAGTATTTGCAACTTTCTT
>Ga0081606_1000344_pt1 | contig 20911 bp, 13 predicted proteins | sample EareggfetidaYelm_FD_71127 | JGI IMG/M metagenome (GOLD analysis project Ga0081606, IMG submission 71127) | Earthworm egg capsule microbial community from the University of Washington, USA - E. fetida Yelm (SPADES assembly) (version 2) | ecosystem: Host-associated > Annelida > Reproductive system... | reverse complement strand
ATCGGAGCGCAGCGCAAGGCGCAGCGCGCAGCCCATACCGAGCTGTATTGGCAAGCGATGCAACGCCGCGATGCGCTTCGATGGCCAGCGCAGACCGACAGATGATCGGTGACGCGACACTAGTCACTGCTGTCCGACAGCGCGATGCGCAGCGTGCTGGCGCCGTCGGGCAGCGCCAATTGCCGCAGCGGCACGAGGATGCGCCGCTGCGGCAGGCTGCGCAGCCGCTGGCGCCAGATCTGCCGGCCCAGCGCGCTGACGGTCAGCAGGCCACGGGTCGCGCGGCCCACGCGCAGTTGCAGTTCGGGCAGCCCATAGGGGCCGAGCGGCAGGCTCAGAAGCTGCGGCATCACGTAGCGTATGCCTTGCGCGCATTCGATCGTCAGCGGCTGCTGCGCGCCGGGCAGCCGGCCCCGCAGGTCGGCGGCGACGGCCTGGCCGATGCGCGCGCCTTCGCGAAAGGACCAGCCGGCCGTCTCCAGCGGGCGCAGCAGGTTGCCGGCGGCGAAAAAGCGCGGGTCCGAGCAGCGTCCGAACTGGTCCACCTGCGGCCCGCCGGTGCTGTCGGCCAGCGCCAGGTGGCTGGCGCGCACCAGCGCCGCTTCGGGCACGAAGCAGCCGGTGAACAGCACGCCGTCGCAGGCGATGTCCTGCTGGCTGCCATCGGCCCGTTGCAGCAGGACCGATTCGACCCGCTGCCGGCCCCGTATCTCCAGCAACTGCGTGCCATAGTGCACGGCAATTCCCTGCAGGCGCGGCAGCAGCATGCAAGGCCAATAGGTGCTCGGGCGCGCGGCCGATTCGATCAACGCCACCGGCGCAATGCCCGCCGTGCGGCAGGTCAGCAGCGCCGACAGCGCCACCAGTTCCGTGCCGACGATCACCGGACGCCGGAATGGCACCAGGCCCTGCAAATAGACGAAAGCCTGCAAGGCGCCGGTGTTGATCACGCCCAGCGGGCGGTCGCCCGATACCAGGCGGGCCGAGCGCGGCGTCTCCCGCACGCCCGTGGCCAGGATGACGCGGCGCGCCTGGAGCCGGTCGCGCCCTGCGGGGGAGACGATGTCGAGCACCGCGTCGGGCAGCAGCGCCAGCACGGTGGTGCGCAGATGGAGCTCGACGCCCGCTTGCTGCGCCAGATCGAGCAGCCGCCGGGCGTATGCCGGCCCGGTGCAGACCCGGCCGAACTCGCGCATGCCGAAAGGCGGATGCCCGCAGTGGCGCGGCACGCCGCCGGCGCTGTCTTCGCGCTCCAGCAGCAGCACCCGCCGCAGCCCCTGGCGGCGCAGCGCCACGGCGGCCGCAACGCCTGCCGGGCCGCTGCCGACGACCACCACGTCGATAGGCTCAGCCATGCCGATCCAGTGTGGCGAGCGCCAGCGGAGCGTGGAAATGCCCGGCGCTCAGTTCGGCCACGCGGGCCGCGCAATGAAAACCCTGGCACCGGCCCATGCAGACCCGGGTGCGGCGCTTGAGGCCGCCCAGGTCCAGGGCCGGCACCGGGCCTGTCAGCGCCGCCTCGATCTCGCGCCGGGTCACCCGCTCGCAATGGCAGACGATGTCGTTGTCCCCGGGCTTTTCCCAGTCCCGCTCGCGGTGCTCGGCCAGGTTCGGCACCGGCGAGCAAAGCACGCGGTCGGGCGGCGCCAGGTCCGGCAGGCAGGGCCTGAGCCGGTCGAACACATGGGCCGCGAGACCGAGCGCCGCCGTCAGTCCGGTCGAGCGAATCCCGCCCACCGCAAAGTAGCCGGCGTCCGCTTGCAGGTGCAGGCGGTATTCCTTTTTTTCGCTGGCCGGGCGCAGGCCGGCGTAGACGGCGGTCACCGGCATGGTGCGCAGCGCCGGCAGCAACTGCCCGGCTTTGTCGATCAGCCGTTGCAGCGCGGCGCGCTCGACCGTGGCGCGGCTGCGGTCTTCCTGCTCCTCGGCCGTCGGCCCGACCAGCAGGTTGCCGAAGACGGTGCGGGTCAGGACGATGCCCTTGCTGTGCTCGCCCGGCACCGGCAGCAAGATGCTGCGCAGCAAGGCCGAGGCCGATTTGTCAAACACCACGAACTGCCCCTTGCGCGGTTTGATCTGAAAGCTGGCCTGCCCGAGCAGCATGGCCTCCACCCGGTCGCCCCAGAGTCCGGCGCAATTGACCACACAACGGGCGCGAAAGTGGCCGCGCGCGCTGTGCAGCCGCCACTGCGCGCCGACGCGCCGACCGGCCAGCAACGGCGCATCAAACACCGCCCGGCCGCCGTTTTCCACGGCCTGGCGCAGATAGGCCAGCGGCGCGCTCCAGGGGTCGATCACATGCTCGCCGGGCACGAGCAGGCCGCCGCGCACCGAGGGCGCGATATGCGGCTCGCGCGCCAGCATTGCGGCCCGGTCCAGCCGCTGCACGCCGTGCACGCCGTTGTCGCTGGCCTGCGCATGCAGTTGCGCCAGGCGCTCGAACTCTTGGTCGCTCCATGCCGCCACCAGCGCGCCGGTCTCCAGCACCGGAAGGTTCAGCGCCTGGGCAATCTGCATATATTCGGCGTAGCCGCGCTGCATGCAGGCCAGTTCCAGGCTGCCGCCAGGCGCATCGAAACCCGTGTGCAGGATGGCGCTGTTGGCCTTGCTGGCGCCCGACAGAAGGTCGGCCCCCTTTTCCAGCAGCAGCACGCGGGCGCCGCCGAGCACGAACCGGCGCGCGACGGCGCAACCGACCACGCCGGCCCCGATCACCGCGACATCGAACGCCGGCTCAGACATCGAAGCGCCCGTGCGCCAGCGCGCGCAGCGCATGAAGGCCGCGCTCGCCCAGCAAGATCAGCACGATGATCGAGCCTTTGCACAGGTCCAGGCTCGAAGGCTCGATGCCGAGCACGCGCAGCGCCGCCGTCAGCAGGCTGATCGTGATGGCGCCGCAGACCACGCCGCCGACCCGGCCCCGGCCGCCGAGCAAGCTGGTGCCGCCGATGACGGCAGCAGCGATGGCATCGAGCAGCAGGCTGACGCCGCCGACACCCGGATTGACCACCGGCACCCGGGCAATGATGATCACCGCAGTGAAAAAGACATACACCGAGGACAGCAGGAATACGCCGAACTTTTGCCGCCCCACCGACATGCCCGCCAGTTCGGCGCGCGCCGGGTGCGAGCCGATCGCAAAGGTCTTCAGGCCAAAGCGGGTCTGCCGGGACAGCCACCAGGAAACAACCGCGACGGCGCCGGTAAAGCCGATCGTCGGTTGCAGGCCGGCGCCGGCGCCAAAAGCACGCAATGCGGGGTCGAGTACCAGGATGGTGCCGGTGGTCGCCACGATCAGGGTGGCGCCCTGCACCATCAGCATGCTGGCCAGCGTCGCGATGAACGAGGGGATGCGCAGCCAGGCCACCAGCAGGCCGTTCAGGCAGCCGACCAGCAGGCAGCAGGCCAGGCCGGTGCCCAGCGCCGTCGTCAGCGCCATGCCGGCAGACAGCAGCGTCCCCATCGTGACGGCGCTGAGCGCGACGCAGTGGCCGGCAGACAGGTCGATGTCGCCGGTCAGCAAAATCCAGAACACCGCCATGCCCAGCATCGCGACCGGCGTGGCCTGCTGCAACAAGACCCACAGGTGCTCGCGCGCGACGATACGCGCGTCGGCCATGCCGAAGGCGGCCAGCAGCGCCAGCAGCACCAGCCAGGGGGTCTGGTCCAGCGCCAGGTTCAGGAGTTTGCTACGCATGCTCGAATGCCAGGCGGGTGACCTGCTCCTCGGTGGCGCCGCGCGCCAGTTCGCCGGCCACGCGACCGCCGCTGAGCACCACGATGCGGTCGGCCACGCCCAAAACCTCGGGCAACTCGCTGGAGACCATCAGGATGGCCAGGCCCTGCTCTTTCAGATCGGCGATCAACTGGTGCAGCTCGAACTTGGCGCCCACATCGACGCCGTTGGTCGGCTCGTCGAGCAAGAGCAGCCGGGGCGCGGTGGCGAGCCATTTGCCCAGCACGATTTTTTGCTGGTTGCCGCCCGAGAGCTGGCCCGCCAGGCGCTCGGCATCGGGCGGGCGCACATCGAGCCGGGCGATCAGCCGTTCGGCCAGCCGGCCCAGTTTGCCCACCTGGACAAAGCCGGCGCGACTGTTCGCGCTGATCCAGCGCAGGCCCAGGTTGTCCTTGACGGACAGGCTGGCAACCAGGCCCTCCTTGTGCCGGTCTTCCGGCACATAGGCCACGCCCAGGCCGGCTGCATGCGCGGCGCTGCCGCTGCGCAACGCCGCGCCGCCGATGGTGACGCGGCCCTCGGCAAAGCGCGCAAACCCGGCGATGCAGCGCAGCAGTTCGGTTCTGCCGCTGCCCATCAACCCGGTCAGCGCGACCAGTTCGCCGCTGCGCACCTGCAGGTCTATGCCCCTGAGCAGCGCCCGGTCGGACAGTTGCCTGACCTCCAGCACCGCGTTGCCCGCCTGCGCCGGGCGAAACGGAAACACCTCCTGTATCTGCCGGCCGACCATCATCCGTATCAGCGCGGGCGCGTCGGTGTGCCGCAGGTCGGCCTCGCCCACGACGCGGCCGTCGCGCAAGACCACGGCGCGTTGCGCCAGCCGGTAGATCTCCTGCATCTTGTGCGAGATGTAGAGCACCGCGCAGCCGCGCTGCTGCAACTGGCCGACCAGGCGGTAGAGCTGGTCGCGCTCGTGGTTCGTCAAGGCGCTGGTCGGCTCGTCCATCACGATGAGCCAGGCATCGGCCAGCGTGGCCTTGGCGATCTCGACCATCTGGCATTGCCCTATCGTCAGGCGCGCGACGACTTGCTCCGGGGCCACCGGCAGTTGCAGATCGGCCAGCACTTGCAGCGCGCGCCGGCGCATCGCCGCGCGATCGAGCGTGAACCCCCAGCGCGTCGGCAATCGTCCCAGGGCCAGCGCCAGGTTTTCCGCCACCGTCAGGTCCGGGATCAGGCTGAAATGCTGGTGGATCACGGCAATGCCCGCAGCGCGGCTGTGCTGCGCGCTGGCCAGTTCGAGCACGCGGCCGTCGAGCAGCAGCGTCCCCTGCTCCGGCTGATGGATGCCCGAGAGCAGCTTGACCAGCGTCGACTTGCCGGCGCCGTTTTCGCCCACCAGCGCCAGCACCTCGCCCGCGCGCAACTGCATCGAGACCTGCGCCAGCGCCTGCACGGCGCCGAAACGCTTGCCGATGGCGCGCAGTTCCAGCCGGCGGGGCCGGGCGGGGCCGGCCACCGGAACCGGCTGCGGCACGCTCCTGTGGCGGCGCACGAAGCCCGGGCCCCGCCGCGGCCGCGCATCTCTTTGGCTCGCCGCCATGGCGGCGATCACGAAAGCGCCGGTCACGAAGTAATTGACCTGCTGCGACACCTGCAAGAACGACAGGCCGGTGTTGACCGCGCCCAGCAGCAGCGCGCCCAGGGCCGTGCCGATGATGGAGCCATGGCCGCCCGAGAGCCGGCTGCCGCCGACGATGGCCGCAGTGATGGCCGCGAACTCCAGCCCGGCGCCCGCCAGCGGCTGGGCCGAGCCGACCCGGCCCGTGGTCAGCAGCGCGCCGATGCCGGCGCTGGCCCCGGCGAGCACATAGGTCATCAGGCGCACGGCGCGCACCGGAATCAGCGCGGCCCGGGCCGCGTCTTCGTTGCCCCCGCTGGCATAGACCCAGCGCCCGAACACCGTGCGCTGCAACAGCACGCACCACAGCCCGGCCAGCAGGATGGCGATCAGGAAACTGACCGGAACGCCGGCCAGCGTCCCCCGGCCGAACCACAGATAGAGCGCGCTATCGACCGCCACCGATCGGGAGCCTGAAGCGCTCAAGGCCATGCCGCGCGCCAGCGCGCTGACCGCCAGCGTCGCCACCAGCGCACTGATGCCCGCGTAGCTGACCAGCACCCCGCCGAGCAGGCCGAACGCGGCCCCCACGGCGATCACCAGCACGATCCCGAGCCAGCCCGGCAGGCCGATTGCAAGCGCCAGCGCAGCGATCACACTGCTGGCGGCCAGCGTGCTGCCGACGGAAATATCGACCCCCTTGCAGATGATGACCGCCGTCATCGCGTAGGCCACGCAGGCAATCACCGCCGTCTGCTGCCCGATGTTCAGCAGGTTCGACAGCGACAGGTACTGCGGCGCGGCCGCGCCAAAGCCGGCGAGCACCAGCAGCACGATGGCGAGCAGCGCAAGCTCGCGCTCCATCCCGCGCACCATCGGACGCACCGTGGCGCGCCAAGGCCATGCCGTGGTGCCCGCATCGGTGCCCGCGTCGGCCATGGCGGCTGCGCGCGCGCTCTACTGGCCACCCACGGACAGCGCCGAATCGGGCTGCCCGGGCCCCATCTGGGCGCGGTAGTTCAGCGCCTCGACCTTGGCTCTTTCCGGGGTGATGAAGGGCAGTTCCAGCCCCTTGGCCTTCAGCGCGCCGGCGGTCTTGTCGGACATCACGAAGTAGGTGGGCATGAACAGGTCGACGCCGTACTTGGCGCCGCGCACGATGCGCGCGGCCGCAGCGATGTTCCAGTAGCCCACCCGGTAGGCGCCGTTGAGCACGTCGATGACCGTCGAGCCATCGGCCACGCTGGGGAACATTTCCGGATCGCCCTCATAGCTGGCAAAGACCAGTTTGCGACCGCTGGCATCGGCGATGGCCTTGGCCGCGATGCAGATCGAATCGGCAAAGCAGCCTACGCCCCTGAGTTGGGGGTAAGTCGACAGCCAGGTCTGCATCGCGTTGGCCGAGCGGGAACTGTCCCAGTTGGTCGGCTCGACGCCGACGAGCCGGATGCCGGGGAACTCCTTTTTCATCACGTCGCGAAACGCCTGCTCGCGCGTGTCGGACACATGGTTGCCCTTGCCGCCGATCAGCAGCGCCACCTCGCCCTTGCCATCGAGCTGCTTGCCCAGCGCACGCGCGACCATGCTCATGTTCGGGTAATCGGGGTAGAGCGTGTTGTAGTTCCAGTGGCCATCGACCTTGTTGCCCATCGCGATGACCGGGATGCCCCGGGCCTTGGCCTTTTGCACGGCGCTGGCAATGGCCGCGCGATCGAGCGGGTCCACCAGGATGATGTCCACGCCCTGGTTGACGAAGTTCTCGATATTCGAGACCCCGCCGAGTGGCGGCAAGGCGAGCATCTGCAAGCCCTTTATCGCGAGTTCTGCGTCAAGACCACGGGGCAGCACAGCCCGGCCTTGCAGCGCCTGATCAACTGGCTGCGCAGCGACCCCATGCAGGGCAAGCTGGCGCTGCTGTGCACCGTGCCCCACAAGGAGTGGCAGTTGGTCCGGATGAACGGCCGCGGCCTGCCGATGTCGCGCCTGGAGGAGACTTACCACGACATCGACGACGCCGAGCGCGCAATCTTCCGGCACCGCGTCCGGGCCCGGCTCGGCTACGCGCTGCCTGCCGGGTAGCCGGCGCGCGCAGCGCCTGCCGCGTCCCGGTCCCTCCCGTTTCGTGCAGAAAGACCGCCATGCTCCACATCACTGCCTACGTCGATCAAGTCAGCGTCTGCCCGGGCCAGACGGTGCAACTGATGGTCCATTGCGAGTACCCCAGCTACCAGGTGGAGGTCGTCAAGGTGGTGCATGGCGACACCAGTCCGGCCGCGCCGCAGCTGAAGATATTGCCGACCGACGGCATCCGGCGCGAACTGCCGGGCCGGCCGCAGCGCATTCTGGCGGGCTCGTTCGGCCTCGTCGAGCGCATGCCGGCATGGTCGCCGGGCCGGTCGCTGACCTTTCAGGCATTCATCTGCCCGACCACGCCCGGCAAGGGTCGGCAGGCGATCATCTCCAGGTTCGATCCGCACACCGGGCACGGCGTGCTGCTGGGCATCGACGCCGCCGGCCGCACGCTGTTCGAGGTCCGCACTGCCGAACAGACGCACAGCGTGGCCAGCCGCCGGCCCCTGCTTGCCGGGCAGTGGTACTTCGTTGCCGGCAGTTGCGACGCCAGCAATGGCCTGCTGTCGGTCTGGCAGATACCGCTGGCGCCGATTCCGACGCTGGCCGACCAGGATATGCGCCAACGGCCCTGCCCTCGGCCCTTCGCGGGCACGCCGGGGCTGGCGGCGGGCATCCCGCTGAGCCTGGCGGCGACATGGCGCGGACAAGATGCCGGCCGCCCCTGCGCCAGTGACCACTTCAACGGCAAGATCGACCGCCCGCGCGCGCTCGATGCCGCCCTCGATCTGGCCGCGCTGCGGGGCCTGCAAAGCGATGCCTGGAGCGATGCGCAAAAAGCCTGCCTGATCGGCGCCTGGGACTTTTCCATCGGCATGCAAACCGATCGTTTCTACGACACCAGCGGGGCCGGCCTCGATGGCCGCTTCGTCAACATGCCGACACGCGCCGTCACCGGCCACAACTTCAGCGGCGAGCAGCATTGCTGGCGCGAGCAGCCGGCGCAGTGGAGCGCCGTTCATTTTCACGACGACGACCTGCACGATGCCGGGTGGCTGGTCGATCTGGCCTATGTCGTGCCGCAAGCGCTCAAAAGCGGCATCTACGCCTTTCGGCTGTGCTCCCATGGGCAAGAGCAGTTCGTGGTCTTCGTCGTCAAGCCGGCGCCGGGCGCCCGGCGCGCCAAGCTGCTCTACCTGTTCCCGCTGGCCACCTACATGGCCTACGCCAACGAGCATTTCGGCACCAACGACGGGCTTGTCGAACTGCATCTGAACCGCGCGCTGGTGCTCCATCCGCACCAGGTTTTCCTCAATGAGCACCGCGAGTACGGCCACTCGCTGTACGACCTGCATTCGGACGGCAGCGGCGTCTATTACTCGTCGCGCCTGCGCCCGATGCTCAATCTGCGTCCGAAGCTGGAATCGAACCACGGCGCGCGGCCCTCGAACCTCTGGCAATTCAACGCCGACACGCATATCACCGACTGGCTCGAACACCTGGGCCTGGACTACGACGTGGTCACCGACGAAGACCTGCACCAGCAAGGCAACGCGCTGCTGGCGCAATACCAGGTGGTGATGACGGCCACCCATCCGGAGTACTACTCGACGGCCATGTGGCAGGCAGTCTTCGACTTCACGCGCAGCGGTGGCCGCCTGATGTACATGGGTGGCAACGGCTTTTACTGGCGCATCGCCTTCAACGACACCGTCGCCGGAATCATCGAGACGCGCCGCGCCGAAGGCGGCAGCCGCGCCTGGGAACCGCCGACGGGCGAGTATTACCACGCCTTCACCGGCGAATACGGGGGGTTGTGGCGCAGGCAGGGCCAGCGCGCGCCGAACCATCTGGTGGGCGTCGGTTTCGCGGCCCAGGGCTTCGATGAATCCTCGCCGTACCGCCGCTCGCAGGCATCCCGCAGCGATCCGCGCGTGGCCTTTGCCTTTGCCGGCATCGACGACGAGATCCTGGGCGATTTCGGCCTGATCGGCGGGGGCGCTGCGGGGATGGAGGTCGATCGCCATGATGTCGCCCGGGGTTCGCCGCGCCATGCAGTGGTGCTGGCCAGTTCCGGCCCGCACACCGAGGCCCATGTGCTGGTGGTCGAGGACATGCTGTTCAACTTCATGGGAACCACCGGCAACCTGTGCCCCCTGGTGCGCAGCGACATCGTGTTCTTCGAGAGCGGCCAGGGCGGCGCGGTCTTCAGCGTGGGGTCGATCGCCTATGCCGGCGCGCTGTCGCACAACGGCTATGCCAACAACATCTCCCGACTGACCGAGAACGTCTTGCGCCGCTTTCTCGACGCGCGCCCTTTTCCTGATTGACCCTGATTGATCCTGATCGACCCTGGCGCACCCTGGCCGACCCCCGCCCGATCCGCGCCATTTGCAGATCCACACAACATTTGCGTCGCTGACGCACACGGCCGGTGCGTTGCCGTATGGCGCCGAAATTACAATGGCCCATCGTGACCGAACTGACCACTGCCAGTGCATCCCGGGGCGCGGCCACCGGTTCCCGGGGAGTTGCCCCGGCCGTCCCTCGGGGCAGCGCCCCGGCCGATGTCGCCCACCCCCAAACCATCAAGAGCTTCGTGCGCCGCGCAGGCCGCACCACGGCCGCCCAGGCCAGGGCCTTTGAAGACCTGGGGCCGCGTTTCGTCGTGCCTTATGCACCTATTGCTCCTATTGCTCCTATTGCGCCTGCTGCACCCGCTGCGCCTGCTGCCGGCGCCTGGTTTGGCCGCAACGCCCCGCTGGTGCTGGAAATCGGCTTTGGCATGGGCGAGGCCACGGCCCATATCGCCCGGGTGCGGCCGCAGGACGACTTCCTGTGCTGCGAGGTGCACAGGCCCGGTGTCGGCGCTCTGCTCAAGCGCATCGCAGAGCACGGTCTGAGCAACATCCGCATCCTCGAACATGACGCGGTCGAGGTCATCGACCACATGCTGCCCGAGTCCTGTCTGGCTGGCGTGCATATCTTCTTTCCCGACCCCTGGCACAAGAGCCGGCACCACAAGCGCCGCCTGATACAGCCGCCCCTGGTGGCCCGGCTGGCCGCCCGCCTGCAAGCCGGCGGCTACCTGCATTGCGCCACCGACTGGCAGCCCTATGCCGAGCAGATGCTGCAAGTGCTCGGCGCCGAACCTTTGCTGCGCAACACCGCCCCCGGCTTTGCTCCGAAGCCCGGCTACCGGCCGCTGACCAAGTTCGAGAACCGGGGTCTGCGGCTGGGGCATGGCGTGCGCGATCTGGTGTTCGAGCGACGCCATTGACGGCCTGCGGCCTGCCCCGCATGACGACCATGAAGCCCATTCTTCAGAACCTGGTCGAGATGACCGGCCACCGCGACCATCTGCGGCTGGAATTGTCGGTGCTGTCGACGCTGCAAAGGCTCAACCACGTCATCGAAGTGCGGGCGCTGGAGCTGTTTACCGACGCCGGCGTTGCCCATATGCGCCCGCGCACCTGGGTGGAGGACGGCCAATGGGCGTTTACCGACTCCGAAGCCGCCGCAGACCCCCGGCGCGAAACCCTGGAGCATTACCCGTACCTGCGCGAATGCGTGGCGCACCATGGCGACAGCGCCCTGGCCACGGTGCACAAGGGCCGCTACCGGTTATGGCTGCCGATGTGGGTGCACGACAAGGTCAGCACCTGCCTGGAGATCACGCAATCGCGCCCCTTTTCGGCACACAAGCTCGATGTCCTCAAGGGCGTGTTTCAGGTCTACCAGAACTACCAGAGCCTGCTCGACTACAGCGAACGCGACGCGCTCACCGGCCTGTTCAACCGCAAGACCTTCGATGAGCAGTTCTCGCGCCACGCGCTGCATGGCCTGGTCAGCCGCCCGGATGCGGCCCCGCCGGTGTTCGCCTGCAACGCGCATGTGCTGCCCGGCGAACCCGTGCAGCAGTGGCTGGCCGTGGTCGACATCGACCACTTCAAGCAGGTCAACGACCGCTTCGGCCATCTGTATGGCGATGAGGTGCTGATCCTGATTGCCAACATCCTGCGCAACTCGTTCCGCAGCCACGACCGCGTGTTCCGCTTCGGCGGCGAGGAGTTCGTGGTGCTGCTGCGCTCGACCACGCTGGGCACGGCCCACAAGGTGTTCAACCGTTTCCGCATGGCGGTGCAGGAGTACCCGTTCCCGCAGGTCGGCCAGGTCACCGTGAGCCTGGGCTTTGTCAGCACGGCCCGGGGGGCGCCAGTGGAAATCCTGGGCCAGGCCGACCAGGCCCTGTACTACGCCAAGGAGCATGGCCGCAACCAGGTCTGCTTCTACGACGACCTGGTGGCCGGCGGCCATCTGGCCACCAAGGTGGCCAATGACGATGTCGAGTTGTTCTGACTCCATTCCCGAATCAGCCGTGCACTTCGTCGGCGTCGCTTGCCGTGCATTTGCACTGTCCGCGCTCCGCCTTCGCCTTCGCGAACGATTCGGCAATGGAATGACCTGCGCCGCTCAGAGCCGCCCGCTCACCCAGCCCGCCACCGAGGCCAATGCCGCCGGCAGCCCGGCCGCGTCCGTGCCGCCGGCCATTGCCATGTCGGGCTTGCCGCCGCCCTTGCCGCCCACCTGCCGGGCGACGAAGTTCACCAAATCGCCGGCCTGTATCCGGCCCACGCTGTCGGCCGTGACGCCTGCGGCCAACTGCACCTTGTCGCCGTCCACGGCCGCGAGCACGATGGCGGCGGTTTTGAGCTGGTCCTTGAGCTGGTCCATGGTCGCGCGCAGGGTCTTGGCGTCGGCGCCGGGCAGGGTCGCGGCCAGCACCGCCAGGCCCTTGATCTGCACGGCCCGGGCCAGCAGTTCCTGGCCCTGGCTGGCAGCGAGCCGGCTCTTGAGGGCGGCCACTTCCTTTTCCAGCGCGCGCGCGTTGTCCAGCGCCTGGCTGATACGGCCATTGAGTTCGGCCACCGGCGCCCGGAGGGTGCCGGCGGCCTGGTTCACGGTGTCTTCGAGCTGCTGCAACCAGGCCAGCGCATGGCTGCCGGTCACGGCCTCGATGCGGCGCACGCCAGCGGCCACACCGCCTTCGGCCACCACCTTGAACAGCCCTATGTCGCCGGTGCGCTGCACATGCGTGCCGGCGCACAGTTCGCGGCTGCTGCCGATGTCGAGCACGCGCACGGCGGCGCCGTACTTCTCGTCGAACAGCATCATGGCGCCGCTGCTGCGCGCCGCTTCGATGTCCATCACACGCGCCTGCGTGGGCTGGTTGGCCAGGATTTCTTCGTTCACGCGGCGCTCGATCTCGCGCAGTTCGGCGCTGCTCACGGCGGCGTTGTGCGCGAAGTCGAACCGGGTGCGCTCGGCGTTCACCAGGCTGCCCTTTTGCTGCACATGGCTGCCGAGCACGGCGCGCAGCGCCTGGTGCATGAGGTGCGTCGCCGAGTGGTTGCGCATGGTGGCGGCGCGCAGCGCCGTATTCACCCGGGCCTGCACGGTGTCGCCCACATTCAGCGTGCCGTCTTCGAGCCGGCCATGGTGGCCATGCACATCGGCCTTGATCTTGAGCGTGTCGTCCACGGCAAAGCGCGCCGAGCCGCTGCTGATCAGGCCCTGGTCGCCCACCTGGCCGCCGCTTTCGGCGTAAAACGGGGTGCGGTCGAGCACCAGCACGCCATGCTGGCCCGTCTTCAGCGCCGCGACGCTGGTGCCGGCGGCATAGATGGCCGTTATTTTTGCCGTCCCGGCCAAATCCTCGTAGCCGGTGAAGCGGCTGGCGCCGCCGGTGTATTCCAGCGCCCGCTCCATCTTGAACTTGCCGGCGGCACGGGCCTGGGTCTTTTGCCTTTCCATCGCCAGATGAAAGCCCGCCTCATCGACCGCCACACCGCGCTCGCGGCACATGTCGGCCGACAGGTCGAGCGGGAAGCCGTAGGTGTCGTGCAGCTTGAAGGCCACATCGCCCGGCAGCAGCGTGGCGCCACCGTCCAGCGCTGCGTCCAGTATCTCCATGCCATGGGCCAGGGTTTCGAAAAAGCGCTCCTCCTCGGCCTTCAGGATGTCGGTGATGCGCTGCTGCTGCGCGCGCAGCGACGGATAGGCAGCGCCCATCAGGCGCACCAGGTCGGCCACGAGCCGATGCAAAAAAGGCGCCCTCTGGCCCAACTGGTAGCCATGGCGAATGGCGCGGCGCATGATGCGGCGCTGCACATAGCCGCGGCCCTCGCTGCCGGGGAGCACGCCGTCGCTGACCAAAAAAGCGCTGGCGCGGATATGGTCGGCGATCACGCGCAGGCTCTTGTGGCCCAGGTCCTTCTCGCCCGTCACGCGCGCGGCGGCCGCGATCAACTGCTCGAACAGGTCGATCTCGTAATTGCTGTGCACCTGCTGCAAGACGGCGGCCAAGCGCTCCAGGCCCATGCCGGTGTCCACGCAGGGCGCGGGCAGCGGCGTGACCGAGCCGTCTGCGGCCATGTTGAACTGCATGAACACGTTGTTCCAGATCTCGATGAAGCGGTCGCCATCTTCATCAGGGCTGCCCGGCGGGCCGCCCGGGATCCCGGGGCCATGGTCGTAGAAGATTTCCGAGCAGGGGCCGCAGGGGCCGGTGTCGGCCATCATCCAGAAGTTGTCCGACTTGTAGCGCCCGCCCTTGTTGTCGCCAATGCGGATCACGCGCTCGGGCGGCAGGCCGATCTCCCGGGTCCAGATGTCGTAGGCCTCGTCGTCGTCTTGGTACACCGTGGCCAGCAGGCGCTCGGCCGGCAGCCGGTAGACCTCGGTGAGCAGTTCCCAGGCCCACTGGAGCGACTCGCGCTTGAAGTAGTCGCCAAAGCTCCAGTTGCCCAGCATTTCAAAAAAGGTGTGGTGGCGCGCGGTATAGCCCACGTTTTCCAGGTCGTTGTGCTTGCCGCCGGCGCGCAGGCAGGCTTGCACCGACACCGCCCGGCTGTAGGGGCGTTTGTCGGTGCCCAGGAACACATCCTTGAACTGCACCATGCCCGAGTTGGTGAACATCAGCGTCGGATCGTTGCCAGGCACCAGCGGGCTGGAGGCCACGATGGTGTGGCCCTTGGCGACGAAGAAGTCGAGAAAGCTCTTGCGGATGTCTGCAACCGAAATCGAGGGCATGGTGTTGGTGCTGGGCGATGCAAACCGGCGATTCTATCGAGGCAGCAGCCAGACGGGCCCGCGCGACCGCCCGGGCCGCAGACTCCCGCAGGGCATTCTTTCGGACCCATCGCGCCGCTGTGGCGGCTGGCCGTTTGTCGCGGCGATGGTTTTCATGAATTATGGAAGTCTCAATAGGCAGCATTGCGCATCACGAAAGACTCGACTCGCTTACCTCGTCGTCGAATTCGTGATTGTGAATCGGATGGCGGCTCAAGATCTCCTCGATCTCTGCGCGCTCGACAAGCCTCACCTTGTTCGCCTCGGCGTGCTCACGGGCCCCTTTGGTAAACCGTTGATTCGTTACAGCCACTCGACGAAACTTCGTGCCTGAAAACTGCGCTTGATACTTCGCGGCGCCCGTCGTCACCTCCTTGATAGCATCCCAACCCACCCCTGGGTTCACGCTGCTCTTGCACTGGAGTAACTCGCCTTCTCGGCCTCGCAGCGCAACAACGTCGATACCGCCATCGCCCTTGCGTTTAGGAGTCAGTTGAGCGGTGAAGCCGGCGCGCCTCCAAAGCATCTGACACAAGACCTCGAAACTGAAGCCATCCATGCGGTCGACATCGTCGATTGTGAGATACCGCTTCGCGATAGTTACTCCACCGCCAGAAGACCCGACCAGTTCGGTCAAGGAAACATCCTTCCCCGCACCATTCAGCATTGACTCCATGGCCGAGCCACCAATTGTCGCGTCGGCCAATCCAGCCTTCCGTCGGAGAAGTTCATCGAGTCGAACATCAAATGTGGAGTACGCATCGGACACAATGACCGGGCAGTACACAAATACGTCCTTTTCCTGCCCGATGCGATAAGCACGGTCAGTCGCTTGATTCTCCTTAGCCGGGTTCCAAGCTCGAGTGAAATGGAACACGTGGTTGGCAGCGGTGACGTTCAGACCTGCCCCTGCCGCGAGCGTAGACAGGATGATGACGTTGAAGCCGTCTGCGGCCGAGAACCGCTCTATGTACGCCTGCCGGTTTTGAGAGTCACCGTTGATGATGCTGGGTTTGAGGCCGAATTCTTCGCGAACGAAGTAGTACAGGGCGGCTTGGACTTCGCGAAGCTCAGTGAACACAATCGCCTTCTCACCAGCCTCCCGCACACGCTGCAATTCCCGGAGTAGCCAGCCCAGTTTCGGAGAGTTAACGTAGTGGATTTCATGACCCGCCTTGTCCGCCATGAACTTCATGCCCGGCAGGCAGTATGGTTCCGCACACACAGCTTTCAGCAGGTGCAACGCGCCGAACGACAAGTGTGCTCGCTTGCGAGCGTCGCTCTCTGAACCAGCCTCCTGCAACTTCTTCAACCCACCGAGATACAGCAAGTTCTGATGCATCGAGATGGGTATCTCGAGCCGTTCAGTGGCGGCAAGCCTTTCCTTGAAACTCACGCGCTCATGATTGGCAGCCCGGTGGCCAAAGTGCTTCTTGGGCAGTTCGTCTGCGATATCCAACTTCGTGCGGCGCAAGGTTTGGGGAGCGATGGCGTCCTGCAGAAGAGTGAGCGCAGCCTTCTGCTCATCCGTTTCGCACTCGATGGGACGCCGGTATGTCCGGCCAAACTCTTCTAGTCCACCGAGAAAGCCGGGTTGCACGAAGTCGAACAGGCACCAGAGGTCGGCCAATGAATTCTCGACCGGAGTTCCTGTGCAGGCGATTCGAAAGTCCGCTTTGAGCGCCTTCGCGGCAATGGTGACATGCGTTCCCGGTGTCTTGATTCGCTGTGCCTCGTCGCAGATGACAAATGCAAATGGCTGTCGTGCAAGCGAGAACTCGTAGCTGGTCAACACCTCGTAGGTCGTGAGGATGATTTTGGCGCCGCCGGCCCATCCCGGCTTGAGCAGGTCAACGATCCCCTTTGTATGCAGTTGCTCGTCAATGAGTCCAAGCGGTTGCTTGCGCTCCTTTAGGCCGTTGCCGTATAGAACCAATAGCTCCGGATACGATTCGTTGAAGAACTTTCTGCTCTCAGCAGCCCAGTTCTCGACCAGGCTCTTGGGGGCCAGGATGATGGAAGGCGCGGCGCTCAGGTTCTTCTCGTAATACCACCCCAGCACAGCCAGCAACTGAAGCGTCTTGCCCAAGCCCATGTCATCCGCCAGGAGCGCGCCGCGGCAGTCCGTCGGCGCCCGAGAGACGAGATGTTGGAACCAAGCGATACCGTACTGTTGGTGGTTCTTTAGGCTGATGGAAGGGCGAAGCGATGCCGGGAGCACGGGTTTGGTCCCGCTACGCAGAGCGAGACTGAGCTTGCGCTCCTCGGCGTAGTCGATGCCGAAGAAGTTGAGCTTCACCAGCAACGTCTCCTTTCTCTTGCTCTCCGCCTTCTGCTTTCCTTGTCCGTCGGATTTGACGTTCTTTTGCACGTTCAGCATGGATCGGAAACTGTCAACCAAAGTGCGCGCTTGGGCGGTCTCGACTGCCGTGGGGAGCGATGAGTTGACTACCTCCTTGGCACCAGACACCTCGGCATGTCTAACCTGTCCCTCGAACTCGTCCACCCAGACCGTGCTCAAGGGCACCACAACTTGGCCCTCATAGCCAGCCAAAGTCACCTTGACCATCGGTCTGAGGTCCCCAGGAACCCAACCAGGCTTATCTTCGTCGTCGGCAGAAGGCTTTTGAATCAGCGGTACGTAGATGGGCTTGGCCACGCCAATTCCTTCGATGCGCCCGCTGTAGCCTTCCAACTCGTAAATGTCTTCAAAGGAAATCTTCGCCGCTGGCTGAGTGCGCCACAGATGCTCGACTTGTCGACCGCGATCCAACTGAACGGTTGAGTCTCCGTCGATTGACAAGTCGTACTCCTCCCAAGGGAACTGGGTGCGATCATTCCGACATGCGTGATCGAGTGTTCGCAGGAAGATGGCAAGTCCGTCGGGGCCTTTGAAAGGAGTCGTTTGGGTGCTCGCTGCACCACCATAGAAGTGCTGCGTAACGACGAGGTCGACTCGCTCAATGCGCCCATCCTGTACCCGTGGAGTGACCGAGAAAACGGCATCGAGGGCACCCGCACCAGCCTTGTCCCGCGCAAAATCGTCCTCTTTCAGCACCCCATGCGCCGCTTCGCCAAGGAAAGCCCAGGGGTTGTGAACGAATCGTTCCGCTTTGCTTCCGGCCACACGGCGAGCAGGCATTTCGCGTTTAATGACCTCGAGAACCCTGCGTACCGGCTCAGAAATCACGACACGAATGTGGCCCCCTCCGCGCGGGGACAAATCGTAGTGAGGCTGGACGGAGTTGAATCCATCGAAGGCCTTTACCCAACCCGAGGGAACCCCCTCGAACGTCGGTTCTACCGTCAAAACTCGCCCGAACGGCGTCTCCTCCCTATTAAGCGGCAGACGCAAGGTCTGCGGCGTGAGAACAAACGTCGTTTCAAGGTAAGGCCCGCGATACAGCACGCCTGCCTGATCAGCAAGCGGCCGGATTGCACCCCAACCGAGTTCGTTTTCGTGCTGCGTGCGTACAGATGAACCTCGATTTGCGAAGGCACGTACGCGGTCCAAGAGGAACCAACTCGCTTTCGGAAGAAGTGCGGGTCCCTCAACTGCCAATGCAACTGCGCCGGTGACAGATAACACCGCTACTTCCCCATTGCCGTCGACCCATCCAGATTCAAGGATCTCAAAGGTCGGCTCGGCCATGGTGTCCTGTGAATCGAGGATGGGTACCAGTGGCTTCATGACAGGCAAGTCCAGCGCTTGGACCGCACCCGCATGTTCCTGCGACTCCAGGAGATCGTACATGACGCTCCAAGGTATGAGCACGCCAGACACTGAAAGATGTGCACGGTCTTCGCTGACCAGTTGGGAGAGGTACGCGGCGAAAAACGTCTCCTCAGCTGAGGCGGTGTCCGTAGCAGCGAGCAGAGCATCTAGCGTCGGCTCGATCAGCGCAGTAGCAAACTGCACGAACACGCCGTCTGTCGTCCACTTGCGTGAAAGCACCTGCGTAGCACTGGCGCCGGCAGTACGACGGCGAAAGAGATTGAAAAGTCTCATCAGTTCCCCGGGTAGTACCAAGCTTGGCGACGGTTCGCCCACTTAAACCCAAGACGCTTCAGTTCATTGCCAAGGCCGATGCGTTGCGCCGGATCCTCGACCCACAGGCGCCCACCCAGTGCACTGCGGCGGTCGTCGATTTTCACACCAGGATGCCCTTCAATCAGGCGATTCAAGGCCGCCATCGTGAACTGGGCGTCCACGGGCTCACTATCCGTCACTCGACCGCGTTGATTGGTGACGGCACCCCCAGTGATCGAAGCCTCGTCCCCAGCTTGAACACCCCCGCTCATTGATGTTCGGTTTTCGATGCTGTCAGCAGCCGTGCCCCTTTGTACCCGCACTTTGGTATCAAACTGGTCGGGGTGGATTCCCAGTTGCTTTAGCTCGTAGCGCGCGTTTGCCTCCCATCCATGGGGATGCGTAAATCGAGCAGCACACTCATTCCGGAAACCGTATTTCAAATCATCCCCCGTGCCCGAGTACTCTCTGCTGTAGGGCTCAAACGGCAATTGGTCAGCCTTGTACACATAAGCCGCGTTGGGCACCTTACTGAACTCAACGACGAGATAGTCACCCAGTTGCATCATGAAGGCGTCGACGTCGGCGTTCGAGCTTATCATCGCGTACGAATCCTCCTCGCGCGCGATAAGGTTGCGAATGCCTTCGTTGTTCCGTGCAAGTGCACGCGTCTGAGAACTGAAGATAAGCCGCGTCCAGGTGATTTGCTCCATGTACTGGCTCCAGAACTCAAGGCGACCTTCGTCCGCTTGGCGCCGAGCAGCGAGAACCTCGAAGAAATCACGAAGGTTCGCCTTGTTGACCCACTGCAGAACCATGCGCCAGATGTCGTCGCTGACGCGGTTCCAAGCAGTTGCCAGGCCCGCTGCACGAAGCTTCGGATTCCGCCAGACGTCCTTGCGGCAAACATAGTCGCGAAGCTGGGGATGCACGGATGTATCTGCGCAACGGTGATAGCGCGTCAACAAAATCTCCAGCGCCTCGTCACAGTAGACTGGTCGCTCAGCAATCAACGCGAGAAGTTTGGGTATGGCCTGCTTGAATTTTTCGTCCGACTGCTCGGTGCAACGTTCCACCGCGCTCAGCACCAAGGAGTGCCAGAACCAGCTCGACTCGGGTATGGCAAGATCGTCGGAAAGCCTTTTGACCGCATCCTCCTCGCCGCGAACGTAGTCGAGCGCGTACCGGTGCGCGGCCTTGTCGGTCACCAAGCCAAGGTCGTCGCGTATTATGGTCACCCAGTCCGGGACTGCCTTGCTCCCGCTCTGCTTGTCGATGTGTGGCCACGTGCGCTGCAAGAGGTTTCGCAACTCTTGCCAGCCCCGAATTTCAGCTTTTGTGGCCTTGACCGGATTGAAGGAAAAGTACGAACAAAGGAGGCCGAACCAAGTGGGCCGCCAGAGGCTTCCTGCCTCGACATCCCTCTGATAACCTTTGAGCAGAGGAATGAGCCGATCGGAACCCAATGCGCACCCGTTTCCAGTCTCTCGGATGCGTTCGCTCAGAGATCCAGCGACCAAGTCGAGCTGGCGTTCATCTAGCGATTGGCCTCGAACGAACGCAAGCGCGGCGGCGTAGGCGTCGGCCTTGGACGGCCTCGCCTTGGCATACCCCTGGAAGGTCTTGGCAGCTTCTTCAGCCGCCTTCTGCAGCACAGGAGGATGCCCAAATCCTACGGTGGGGATATCGAAGGATCCCAGGATGGACTGAAGCTGTCGGGCCAGCGAGTCGAGCGCAACCCCGTTCAGCATTGCCCAAATTCCTTGGAATTGATGGCAGGCGCAGGATCCTTTTGCTCGTCTATCGCCCAAAAATCAACCTTCAGCTCAACGCGGCGACTGGCATCCTTGGAAGCTTTCATGGAGTTGAAGGAGTATCCGCCAACCAAGAACAGGTCGCGAATCTGCCGCTTCTGGATGTCGGACAGCGGGACTTCGTCAGTACGGGGAGTTGAATACAGCACGCACACGACGCGGCGGCTACGGTCCAAACTGAGGCCGAGGTTGTACAGGTATGACCCGTCCTGGTCGGTGAAGCCTTCGACGACTATACGTCTAATCCATTGTTGGCCCAAATCAGATGCTTGCGCCTTGAGCAACACAGGCACATACCCCCTCAAGAAGCGAGCACCAGAGTCTTGAATGTCCGAGCGGCCGCTTTCAAAACGGACAATATCACCGAGGTCGATACGGAAGGTCGATTCGTTGACCTTGACATCCGGGAAGTCTCGGGACTCCTCGCGGATGGTTGACATCAACTCCATCCGATTGCACACATCTCACAGCGCCTGGATTTCCCTGGCGTAGTCCAGTCCGGCAGCGAAGTCGGCCACGCGCTGCATGCCGATCCATAACGTCTTCACGCCGGGCTCGCCATCGCACTT
>Ga0081606_1000341_pt1 | contig 20962 bp, 16 predicted proteins | sample EareggfetidaYelm_FD_71127 | JGI IMG/M metagenome (GOLD analysis project Ga0081606, IMG submission 71127) | Earthworm egg capsule microbial community from the University of Washington, USA - E. fetida Yelm (SPADES assembly) (version 2) | ecosystem: Host-associated > Annelida > Reproductive system... | reverse complement strand
AAAAGGTTAGAGAGAGAAATGAAAAAAGGTGTGGAAATAATTGTTTTTTAATAAGTTTTGAATTTAAGTATAAATAAGGAACAGTTAAAAACCTTCTTTCCCTACCATAGTGGGTCTTTTTTTTAGAATATCGTACATTTGCCGGATGATTATTACCGATACGCATACGCATCTTTACAGTGACGAATTTTCAGGAGACCGCAATGAAATGATCCAACGTGCGATCGATAATGGCGTGACGCGTTTTTTTATTCCCGCAATCGACTCAAGTTGTGCGGAATCGATGCATGCACTCGAAAAAAAATATCCTGAAAATGTCTTTTTAATGATGGGGTTGCATCCGGTATATGTGAAAGAAAACTATGAAGCCGAACTCGCTTTCGTAGAACAGGAACTGGCCCGAAGAAAATTCTACGCAATCGGCGAAATCGGGATTGATTTGTATTGGGATAAAAGTACGCTCGGCATCCAGCAAATTGCTTTCAGAAAGCAAATTCAATTGGCCAAAGAATACAAACTGCCAATAAACATTCATTGCCGTGATGCTTTTGATGAAATTTTCGAAATTTTAGAAGATGAAAAATCTCCGGAACTTTTCGGGATTTTCCATTGTTTCACCGGAAATTATGAACAAGCGTTGCAAGCCATTTCGTGTGGCATGAAACTCGGCATCGGCGGTGTCGTAACATTTAAAAACGGAAAGATCGACCAGTTTTTAAACCAAATCGACATCAAACACATCGTACTCGAAACCGATTCACCTTATCTTGCGCCGGTGCCTTTCCGCGGCAAGCGCAATGAAAGCAGTTACATTGTGAATGTTGTGGATAAGTTGGCAGAAATTTACGGACTTCCGCCAGAAGAAATCGCCAAAATCACTACTGAAAATTCTAAGGCAATTTTTGGCATTTAATGCTAAACAGGAAAAAAAGTTAAATAAATTTTCGTTATTTTGTGAATGCTTAAATAAAATGTCCAAAATGCAAAAATTCGACGCTATTCGTCCCTTTTATGACGCCGAAATCAATGATTCCATCCAAAAAGTGGTCAATAATCCCATGATGAAAGCACTGATGGATTTTACGTTTCCCGATGTGGATGACGAAATCTGGAAAGAACAACTCCGCAGAACCCATTCAATCCGCGATTTCCAGTGTAATTTTATTTACCAGTCGGTGCAAAAAGTGCTCGAACGCAGCTCTGACGGCCTGACGACTTCCGGTTTTGAAAAACTCGAAAAAAATACATCTTACCTTTTTATATCAAACCACCGCGACATCATTCTCGACACTTCGCTGTTAAACGCCTGCCTTTTCGAACACGGCTTGGTCATGACGGCTTCGGCGATTGGCGATAATCTGGTTAAGAAATCGTTCTTGCTGGCATTGTCAAAACTCAACCGGAATTTCCTTGTACAGCGCGGTTTGCCACCACGGGAATTGTTGCAGAGTTCTAAATTAATGGCAGAATATATCGCACAATTGTTGCTGCGCGAAAACCGGTCCGTATGGATTGCACAACGTGAAGGAAGAACAAAAGACGGCAACGACGCGACACATCCAGGTGTGTTGAAAATGCTTGCAATGGGTTCTGATGAAAACAATCTGATGGATTATTTCAAGAAAGTCAAAATTGTTCCGGTGTCGATTTCATACGAATACGACCCAACCGATGCTTTGAAAATGCCGCAATTGCGTGCCGAAGCGAACAATCAGATTTACATCAAAGAAAAGAATGAGGATTTCATGACCTTGCTCAGTGGAATCATGGGTCAAAAGAAGCGCATCCACATTCACGTAGGTGATGTTTTGGATAAAGAACTTAACCAGATTGCATCGGAATTTGATAATTCGAACAAGCAAATTCAGGCAGTGGCACAAGCGATTGACGATTCTATTTTAAATTCTTATAAGCTTTGGCCCACCAATTATATTGCTTACGACATCTTAAACAAGACAGACAAATTTTCGGATAAATACACAGATAATGAAAAATCATTATTTGAGAGAAGGCTTGAAATTCGCATTGACGAACATAATCCTGTAGAAATGCAGGGCTTTCTAGCGATGTATGCCAATCCGGTTGTCAATAAAATGAAATATGAAAATGCTGTCTGACAAAGCTGGCATTCTCTTGATTTATACCGGTGGAACCATCGGGATGATGAAGGATTTTGAAACCGGTGCGCTAAAAGCTTTCAACTTTAATAAACTGCTTCAGAAAATCCCCGAACTCAAACAGCTCGATTGTAATATTGAAACGATTTCATTTGAAAATCCAATCGATTCGTCGAATATGAACCCTGAAAAATGGGTCAAAATCGCTACAATCATCGAAGAAAACTACACGAATTTTGACGGATTTGTCGTTTTGCATGGTTCTGATACGATGTCTTATTCGGCATCTGCCATGAGTTTTATGCTTGAAAATTTGTCGAAACCTGTTGTGTTTACGGGGTCGCAATTGCCTATTGGCGATTTGCGAACTGATGCGAAAGAGAACCTGATTACAGCAATACAGATTGCGTCGCTTCAGCACAAAAATAAACCTATAATCAATGAAGTCTGTTTGTATTTTGAATACAAATTGTACCGTGGCAACCGTACGACAAAAATAAATGCCGAACATTTTAATGCTTTTGCGTCACCCAATTATCCGCCGTTGGCAGAATCCGGCGTTCATCTGAAAGTCAATACCGAACTGCTGCTGCCACGAAACGGCCTTAAAAAACTGATCGTACATAAAGAACTTAACGACAATGTAGTCATTGTAAAAATGTTTCCTGGAATCAATGAATCGGTGCTTTCGGCAATATTAAACATTCCGAACCTTAAAGGAATGGTACTCGAAACCTATGGATCAGGTAATGCACCTACAGAAGAATGGCTGATTGCGGCATTGAAAAAAGCAATAAAATCTGGACTTCACGTGATTAATGTTACCCAATGTTCCGGAGGCAGTGTCAATATGGGGCAATATCAAACCAGTACGGGATTGAAGAAAATCGGGGTGATTTCCGGGAAAGATACAACAACGGAAGCTGCTGTAACGAAATTGATGTACATGTTAGGGCAGCAAGTGGCACCGAATGTTTTCAAAACCATTTATGAAACAGCGATACGCGGTGAATTGTCATAAATTTTCTACCATTATATTTCGATAACTGGGATTTTTTAGTGTTCTTTGCAGCCGCTAAGATTTAGAGAGGTGGCCGAGTGGTCGAAGGCGCACGCCTGGAAAGTGTGTATACTCCACAAGGGTATCGTGGGTTCGAATCCCATCCTCTCTGCAAGAAAAACGTTCCTGATCGGGAGCGTTTTTTCGTTTATAAAAGTTTTAAAAAACGATTGCCACTCCAATTCCTGTTTGCTTGCCATTATAAAAAGGAAGAAATGTAGTAGCGGTTTTGGTTTCTTTTTTCCCAAATATCAAATCATTCACATACGGATGGATCCAATAAGCGATTTTCGTACTCAGAATTCCTATTCCGGCACCGGCAGCAACGTCCGAGAGCCAGTGTTTGTTGTTGTACATGCGAAAAATTCCTGTTCCAGCCGCAACGGTATATCCGGCAATGCCATACCAAACGGATTGGTCTTTGTATTCCTGCCACATCAATTCGGCACCGGCAAAAGCAGTAGCGGTATGTCCGGATGGGAATGATGTAAATGAACTGTGATCCGGGCGCTCCGATTTAATGCTGCCTTTCAAAGCAAATACAGTGGAACTCATAATGATATAAGAAGTCAGCAAAATTACAGTCCGGTCTTTAAAACGGTGTTTTCCTTTTATTCCCGCGGCATTGAGTCCGTAAACGGCTACTATCGGGGCATATCGTGAAAAATCATCAATGGTAATCGGATCTCGTGTACGTTCGTTGAGTTCGTTATGAATTTCAGTATTGTATCCGATCAAAGCATCACTTTTCAAGCCCCAGGCGCCATATCCGATCAAAACCGTAGGTATGATTAAATGTTTGTAGCTGAATTTTAGGCCTTTCGTATGAGATTCCAAAACGATACTGTCATTCGGAATTTCCTGTGCAATTGAAATTGCAGGCATCCATAATAAGCAAAAAACGAAAATATGCGGTTTTATCATTAAATCTGGCATTTAAGGTTTCACACTAACGCGAAAAAATGCATAATATTGAATGCTTCTGAGAATTTAAGGAAATCTTAATAGTTTGAAATTTAATGAATTGTGAATGGCTCTGATAACTGGAAGGTACAAATTTTCGAAAAAGTAACCGCTTATTAAAAGCTTACTTTTTTTCGTAACTTTAAACCGCTAAACCATTCCTATGCGCTTTTCAGTATTTTTGATGATTTTACTATCCGGCTTCAAATTATTTGCTCAGGAAACCGAGAAGATAAAAGAATACCCGCCACCAATGATAGCAATCGATTCTCTATACAGGGAAGATCAGTTTTATGCCGGGTTTACCTATAATCTTTTATTGAATACGCGTGAAGGCGTTTCCCAAAACAAATTTTCCGCAGGTTTTACAGGCGGTTTTTTACGTGACATGCCCATAAATAAATCGAGAACAGTAGCCATTGCCACCGGTTTGGGCGTGACTTACAACAAGTATTTCCAAAATATGGTCATTTCTAAAGTCGATGAAATTCCGCAATACAATTTGATTGCCAATGGAACGCGGTACGAAAAAAACAAATTTGATCAGATTTTTATTGATGTTCCGCTTGAATTCCGCTGGCGCACTTCGACACCGGAAAGCCATAAGTTTTGGAGGGTTTATTCCGGAGTGAAGTTCAGTTACCTCGTTTCCGGGAAAGCCAGATATGTCGATGATACGTACAACATTACAGTATCAGACAACAAAGATTTTAACAAGGTTCAAGTAGGTGCATATCTCGCCTGGGGTTACAACACATGGAATTTTTATGCCTATTACGGTTTGACCGATTTGTTTAAATCTTCAGCAAAAATCAACAGCCAAAAGGTTGCGATGAATTCGCTAAACCTCGGCCTGATGTTTTATATCTTATAGCCAAAAATACCAAAACGCCAGCTGTGGCAGCATTCCTGTAAAAAAACCAATCACAAGTTCTCGTTCCGAATGCGCCTGCATGACCAGTCTTGAAGCCGAGATCAATCCCATGGACAAGAACAAAGCAGCAACAATCGGTAACACATTTTGATGGTTGTGCAGGCTTAAGCCAATGACAAAAAACGTCAGCGTACTGATTCCAATCAGGTGCAAACTGGCTTTAATTTTTGCTAATGACATCAAAAAAGCGGAAACCGTACTGCAAAACGCCGCACAAAAAAAGAAAAACAATTCCGGGATCACATCAATCCGGATGCTTTGCAAAATCAGTAAAATGATTAAAACCGACTGTACAAATAATGGAATTCTGCGTTGCGATACATCCGAAAGCATCACAGAATCGGCTTTGCCCAAAGTGCGCAACAAATAAAAAACCGCAATCGGAATGAATATCAAAATGATCGAAACCTGAATCAGCAACAAATATTTCTGCTCGATGACCAGGTAATTTTCATTGATCTGAAAATAACTCAAAACCGCAAAAACCGGTATAAAAACCGGATGGAACAAATACGAAAAAAGAGGGAGTATTTTTTTCAAAAGCAGGTTTATCTACATTTTTCTACGCATACGCGCAACCGGAATGTCAAGTTGTTCACGGTATTTTGCAATGGTACGGCGCGCAATCGGATAACCTTTGTCTTTCAGCATGTCGGCGAGTTGATCATCTGGCAACGGTTTATGTTTGTCTTCGTCTTCGATGATATTCTGCAATATTTTTTTGATTTCCAAAGTAGAAACGTCTTCGCCCTGGTCGTTTTTCATCGCTTCAGAGAAAAATTCCTTGATCAGTTTGGTTCCGTATGGCGTTTCTACAAATTTACTGTTCGCCACACGTGAAATCGTAGAAATATCAAGCCCAACCAAATCGGCAATATCTTTTAAGATCATCGGCCTGAGTTTGGTTTCATCACCATCAAGGAAATATTCTTCCTGATAGTGCATGATTGCGTTCATCGTTACAAAAAGCGTTTCCTGACGTTGTTTGATCGCGTCAATAAACCATTTGGCCGAATCGAGTTTTTGTTTAATAAACTGCACCGCGTCTTTTTGCTGCGCCGATTTGTCACGTGAATCTTTATAGGTTTGCAGCATTTCCTGGTAATCTTTGGAAACGTGCAGCGTTGGTGCATTTCGTCCGTTTAAGGTCAGTTCGAGTTCGCCTTCAACAATCCGGATCGCAAAATCAGGAACGACATGTTCGGTCAGTTTGCTGCTTCCGGCAAAAGAACCACCGGGTTTCGGATTTAATTTCTCGATTTCGTGAATGCCTTTTTTGAGGTTTTCCTGAGACACGCCGTATTTCTGCTGGAGTTTATCGTAGTGTTTTTTCGTAAAAGCATCGAATTGGTTTTCGATAATGTCTGTCGCCAATTCCACCGATTCTGTTGGCGTTTTATGTTTCAGCTGCAAGAGCAAACATTCCTGCAGGTCGCGCGCGCCAACACCGGAAGGTTCCAGTTCGTGAATGATGTGCAGAATTCTTTCGACTGTTTTTTCATCAGTGTAAATGCCCTGCGTAAAAGCCATATCATCGACTATATCGGGAATGCTGCGGCGAATGTAACCCATATCATCAATACTTCCAACGAGGAATTCTGCAATTTCACGCTCCTCATCATTTAAGATAAAAGTATTCAATTGATTGATCAGGTCCTGATGAAAACTGATTGGTGAAGCCAACGGCGATTCCCGTTGCTCCTCATCACTGTAATTATTCGCCTGCAATTTATAATCCGGCGTTTCGTCGTTGCTTAAATATTCATCAATGTTGATGTCGGTTTCGATGGTTTCATTGTCATCAAAATCATCGTATTCTTCTTCGTTGTCGAATTCGTCTTTTTCGTACTCTTCGTCTTCTTCTTTCCCGGCTTCGAGTGCCGGATTTTCGTTCATTTCCTCTTTCAAACGCTGTTCAAATGCCTGAGTAGGCAACTGAATTAGCTTCATCAGCTGAATTTGCTGCGGAGATAATTTTTGGGAGAGCTTGAGGTTTAGGAATTGCTTGAGCATTTTGTTGAATCGTTTATTTGTTGAATCGTTGAATCGATCGCGACAAGCGATTGTTACGAATTTACGTTTTTTCGATTAAACAATTTAGCGATTAACCGATTAAACTTATCTTAAAATTCTGCGCTGCCCGGCGTTCTCGGAAACGGAATCACGTCGCGAATGTTTGTCATTCCAGTTACAAACAACACCAGCCTTTCAAAACCAAGTCCGAAACCGGAATGCACGGCGCTTCCAAATCGTCGCGTATCCAGATACCACCACAATTCTTCTTCGTCAATTCCGATGACGCGCATTTTTTCAACCAAAGTATCGTAACGCTCTTCACGCTGCGATCCGCCTACGATTTCACCAATGCCCGGAAACAAAATATCCATAGCTGCAACGGTTTTCCCATCTTCGTTCAAACGCATGTAAAACGATTTGATATTCGCAGGATAATCGTAAACAATCACTGGCGATTTGAAGTGTTTTTCAACTAAATAACGCTCGTGTTCCGATTGTAAATCAGCGCCCCATTCGTCTATTGAATATTGGAATTTTTTATTTTTATTTGGTTTGGAATTCCTCAAAATGTCAATCGCTTCGGTATAAGACACGCGTTTGAAATTGTTTTCCAATACAAAATTCAATTTCTCTAAAAGTGCCAATTCCGAACGTTCCGCCTGCGGTTTTACTTTTTCTTCTTCAATCAATCGGCCTTCAAGGAAACTTAAATCGTCGGCACATTTGTTTACAGTGTATTTAATGACATATTGGATAAAATCCTCCGCCAAATCCATATTGTCATGCAAATCGTTAAAAGCGACTTCCGGCTCGATCATCCAGAATTCCGCCAAATGCCGTGACGTATTGGAATTTTCCGCACGGAATGTCGGTCCAAAAGTATAAATCTGACCCAAAGCCATCGCAAAAGTTTCCCCTTCCAATTGCCCCGAAACCGTCAAATTCGTATGTTTTCCAAAAAAATCTTCTTTATAATTGATGCTGCCATCTTCGTTTTTAGGTAAATTGTCCAATGGCAATGATGTTACCTGGAACATTTCACCTGCGCCTTCGGCATCTGCACCCGTAATCACAGGCGTATTCACATACACAAAACCTTTCTCCTGAAAGTATTGGTGCACCGCAAAAGCCAGTACTGAACGCACGCGCATAATCGCGCCAAAAGCATTTGTGCGCACCCGCAAATGTGCATTTTCACGCAAAAATTCCAATGAGTGTTTTTTCGGTTGCATCGGGAATTTCTCTGCATCCGAATCGCCTAAAATCTCCAGTTTCTTCACCTGAATTTCATATTTCTGGCCTTTTCCCTGGCTTTCCACCAAATCGCCAATCACAGACACCGCAGCGCCTGTCGTAATCCTTTTCAAAGTTTCGTCCGGCGTGTTCTCAAAATCCACAACACATTGGATATTATGAATCGTCGAGCCGTCATTCAGCGCGATAAATTGATTGTTCCTAAAAGTGCGGACCCAGCCTTTTGCATTGATTTCCTGCAGCGTTTTCGTACTGTTGAGTAAGTCTTTAACTTTTGTATGTTTCATTCCAATTCAGATTTTAAATTTTTGATATACGATTTTGGCGAACCAAAGCGCAAATATAATGGATTTTGTGATTTTTCAGGAGCTATTTCCCGCTATTCGCTGCAATCTTTTTCTCCCTTTAAGAATCGGGAGAAAAAGGATTTCCGCTACTATCAGGGCTAGGGCTTTTCGTTTAAAAAGGAAATCCGCGTTCATTCTTTTAAATCCGCGTTTCAATCCCGTAAAAAAACGACCAATCCCGTGACTGTGCTTGGGAAGACAAATTGTTTAAATGAATAGGATGTGTCATTCCGAGCGCAGTCGAGGGACTTTTTTATACATAAATATTAAAACATTACTAAATCTTGAAGTTTGAATGTTGATTAACGAATAATGAATTTTGAAGTAATTAATCCTTCGATTCGAGATCCCGATGTCCCGGAATGTTGTCGACTTCTTCGTCCGAAGGTTCAATAATACCAATCTTCGGCTCAATGAATTCCTGTTCGTTTGCAAGCGTTTTATTTAACGTCAAAACCAAAGCCGGCAACAGCATCAAATTGGACATCATCCCAAAAAACAACGTCACCGAAACCAATCCGCCCAAAGCGATCGTACCGCCAAAACTGCTCAGCATAAACACCGAAAATCCAAAGAACAACACAATCGACGTATAAAACATACTCAATCCGGCGTCGTTAAAAGTCGCATAAACCGATTTCCTGATTTTCCAGTTATTCTTTTTCAATTCTTCCCGATATTGCGCTAAGAACCGAACCGTATCATCGACCGATAATCCAAATGCAATCCCGAAAACCAAAATCGTCGACGGTTTCAGCGGAATGTCTAAAAAGCCCATAATTCCGGCAGTTAACATCAGCGGAAGCAAATTCGGGATGATCGAAACCAGGATCATCTTAAACGAACGGAACATGAATCCGATCAAAATCGCAGTCAGGAAAAACGCAAAAACCAGTGAAGACAGCAAATTGTCAAGCAAATAACCGGTTCCTTTTTGAAATACTAATGATTTTCCGGTAACGGTTACATTAAAATGTTCGGCCGGGAAAATATGTGCCGCTTCATTGCGGATTTCGGCTTCGATCAGCGGCATTTTATCGCCGTTATCATCGCGCATGAATGTTGTAATCCGTGCAAACTGCCCGGTCGAATCAACGTAACTTTTCATCAGGTTTTCCTTATTGTCTTTAACGGAATTCTTCGCATACGACAAAATAAAAGCCTGTTCCTGCGAGGTTGGCAAATCATAATATTCCGGATTTCCGTTGTAATACGCCTGTTTCGAATATTTGACAAGGCTTACAATCGAAATCGGTTTTGACAATTGCGGAATTTTGGTAATTTCTTTTTCGAATTCATCCATCCGCTTCAGCGTAGACAATTTCATTACGCCTTTTTTCCGTTTGGTGTCAATCATGATTTCGAGCGGCATCACACCGTCAAATTCATTTTCAAAAAATACGATATCCTGGAAAAAAGGCGCTTTTTTAGGCATGTCTTCAATCAAACTGCCGGAAATGCGCATCTTGTAAATCCCGATGATGCTGATCACCAATAAGGAAACAGCTACGACATAAATGGAAAAGCGGTCTTCTTTTACGGTGCGTAAAATCCAGTCCATGAACGCTTTTACCGAACCGCGGTCGAGGTGCTTTAAATGGCGGTCTTTCGGTGCCGGAATATAGCTGTGGAAAATTGGGATCACAATCAAAGACAAAAAGAACAATGCTATGATATTGATCGAAGTGACAACTCCAAATTCAAGTAAAAGCTGGTTGTTCGAAGCTACAAAAGTCGCAAAACCAATCGCTGTCGTTAGATTTGTGATCAATGTCGCCATGCCCACTTTTGTCGTGACACGCTGCAAGGCCTTTGCTTTATTGCGGTGGACTTTGTATTCCTGATGGTATTTATTTGTGAGGAAAATGCAGTTGGGAATTCCGATCACAATAATCAATGACGGCACTAAAGCGGTCAAAACCGTAATCTCATAATGCAGCAAACCGAGTACGCCGAACGACCACATGACGCCGATGATCACAATTCCCATCGAAATCAAAGTGGCGCGAACACTTCTGAAAAAGAAGAAAAACAGCAATGAAGTAATCAATAACGATGCACCGATAAACATTCCGATTTCGCCTTTTATCGTTTCAGTGTTCATTGTCCGGATGTATGGCATACCAGAAACACGCAGGTCGATTCCGGTTTCTTTTTCAAAAGTGTCAACTGCCGGAATTAAATGCTCGAGGATAAAATCTTTGCGCTGCGGCGTGTTTACGATTTTTTTGTCAAGGTAAATGGCAGACCGGATGGTTCCGGATCTTTTGTTGAACAGCAAACCTTCATAAAAAGGCAAATCGTTGAACAATTCTGTTTTGATGTTTTGCAGGTAATTGGGATCAGATGTTTTGCTGGCATCCACAAACGGGATGAGTTCAAACTTTTGAAGCGAATCGTTTTTCTGTAGTTTTTTCAGGTCGTTTATCGAAACCACAAGATCGACACTTTTATCTGATTTCAGCGTATTCATCAGTTTGCTCCAGGAGTCGTAAGCCTTCGGAGTGAACAATTTCGGGTCTTTTACGCCAATAATGACAAGATTGCCTTCTTCGCCAAATTTGTTCAGAAATGCTTTGTATTCCACATTTGCAATGTCATCATCGGGCAATAAATTGGCTTCGGTATACGTAAAATGGATGTTCTTCCATTGCATCGTCAACAGCGCGGTAATGGCAACAACGATTGACAACATCAGGATTTTATTTCGAAGGACGACTCTGGCAATCAATTCCCAAAATCCCAGGCTAAACCATTTGATCATAGTGTTTTTTTTATCGGGCGCAAAGGTAAAGAAACATTGGATTAAGAGCCATTTTTCATTGATATTTATTCGGCTTTTGGTTTAAATTTAACAGGCGTATTATATTACGGTTACTATTTTCCATCCGTTTAAAATTTATATATTTGGTTTCGCAACTTTGCACATCTGTTTTGATACTTTCGAGCATGAAGAATTACAAGAATTCCATCTTCTATATTACCATAACCGGCGGCTTTTCGCTATTGATTTACTGGATTTTGACACAGGGAAAAGTGTTGGAACGCGGTCGAAATGTAGTGATTCCAAACGGAAAAGGGCAGTGGGAAGAGTTTTTGCTTTCGATGCAGCACAATTTAGGACATCCGCTCGCCATTTTATTGGCACAAATCATAACCATTATTTTGGTCGCTCGTTTTTTTGGATGGATTTTCAGGAAAATCGGTCAACCGAGCGTTATTGGCGAAATGATCGCCGGAATTGTACTCGGCCCATCACTGGTCGGAATGTATTTTCCGGAATATTCGAATATATTATTTCCAAAGGAATCACTTGGGAATTTACAGTTTTTAAGCCAGATCGGGCTAATTCTTTTTATGTTCGTGATCGGAATGGAACTCGACCTTAAAGCTTTAAGAAATAAGGCGAATGACGCGGTAGTGATTAGTCACGCCAGCATCATTTTTCCGTTTACACTCGGTATCGGATTGGCATACTTTATCTACAAACAGTTTGCGCCGCAAGGAGTAGAATTTGCGTCTTTTGCGTTGTTCCTGGGAATTGCAATGAGCATCACCGCGTTTCCGGTTCTCGCCAGAATTGTCCAGGAACGTGGCATTCATAAAACCAAACTCGGCACCATTGTAATTACATGCGCCGCCGCAGACGACATCACGGCCTGGTGCATTTTAGCAGCAGTTATTGCGATTGTGAAAGCCGGATCATTCGTAAGTTCGATTTACATTATTGCGATGGCAATTGCGTATGTTTTCCTGATGTTAAAGGTCGTCCGGCCATTTTTAGAACGGGTTGGCGCGTTAAAAAATTCGCGTTCGAGCCTGAGCAAACCGGTCGTTGCGATCTTTTTACTTACACTGATTATTTCTTCGTATGTGACCGAAGTCATCGGAATTCATGCCTTATTTGGCGCTTTCATGGCGGGAGCAATCATGCCCGACAATGCAAAATTCAGAAGCATTATTATTGAAAAAGTCGAAGATGTTTCGGTTATTTTACTGCTGCCGTTGTTTTTTGTTTTTACCGGATTGCGCACACATATCAACTCGATCAATGATCCGTATTTGTGGAAAATTACAGGTTTAATCGTACTGGTAGCTGTAGTTGGAAAATTCGTCGGAAGCGCGCTCGCAGCCAAATTCGTCGGGCAAAGCTGGCGCGACAGTTTAACAATCGGAGCATTAATGAATACGCGTGGATTGATGGAATTGGTAGTGCTGAACATCGGTTACGACCTTGGCGTTTTATCTACCGAAGTGTTCACAATGATGGTCATTATGGCGCTGCTGACGACATTTATGACTGGCCCGGCGCTTGATCTGATTAATTATATTTTTAAGAATAAAACCGAAATTGTTGCGGAAGAAGTACCTGCGGCACGCAAATATAAAATCCTGATTTCTTTTGGAAATTCAGAACGTGCCAAATCGCTATTGCGCCTTGCAAACAGTTTTGTGCGAAAAGAAAACCGCGAGTCTGTTGTTACGGCGATGCATTTAACGTTAAGTAACGAACTCCATACTTTCGACCTTGAAGAACAGGAAAAGAAAAGTTTTGCACCCGTGATTTCTGAAGCAGCCATTTTAGACCAACAGATTGTTACGCTGTTTAAAGCGTCAAATGACATCGATGCCGACATCGTGGAAATTGCAAACCACGGTGATTATGATTTGCTTTTAGTTGGCTTGGGCCAATCCATCTTTGAAGGAACGCTGCTCGGAAAAGTGTTGGGTTATACGACCAGAATCATCAACCCCGATCGTTTAATCGACAAGTTTATCGGTAAAGAAGGTTTGTTTGAGAACTCGCCTTTTGATGAAAGAACGCGCCAGATCGTAGCCAAATCGAGAATGCCAGTCGGAATTTTAGTCGACAAAAATCTTGAAAATCTTAACAATATTTTTGTCCCGATTTTCAGTGCAGACGATGCTTTTTTGGTGAGCTTTGCTAAAAAACTGGTATTTAATAATGATTCGCATATTACTTTTGTAGATCCAAACCAAGCAATCAATTTTAGTGACGAAATCAGCCAGAATATCAATGCCATTAAAAGCCAAAAGCCTGAAAATATTGCAATGAAAGAGGAACGAACGATGAAAAAAGAGTTCCTCGAAAAACAAGATATCATGTTAATCAGCCTCGAAAGCTGGAAAAAACTGATCAATTCGCAAAGCATCTGGCTGAGCAATATTCCGTCAGTATTAATCATTAAACCATAACCATGAACTGGATCTTACTTATTATCGCGGGTTTATTTGAAGTGGGTTTTGCTTCATGTTTGGGCAAAGCCAAAGAAACTTCGGGCAGTGAATCGACACTTTGGATGGTAGGGTTTTTCGTATGCCTGTCAATCAGTATGGGATTGTTATACAAAGCCACGCAGGAATTGCCAATCGGAACGGCCTATGCGGTTTGGACCGGAATTGGAGCTGTAGGAACTGTTTTAGTCGGCATTTTAGTGTTTAAAGAACCGGTAACTTTCTGGCGGGTTTTCTTTTTGTCAACGTTGATTGCGTCGATTATCGGACTCAAATTTGTTTCCAGTCATTAAATGAATCCAGATCCAATAACAGTTTATGTATTTGCAGGCATCATTTTTTTGTTGCTGATCGCCGTTGGAATTCTGGTTTACAAATTGCTGCAATCGGATCAAAATAAAAAAGCTTCCCAGGAAAAATTTTACATGCTCGAGGCCAAAGTCAACGATCTGCAACTCGAAACCTTAGAGTCGAAACTGAATCCGCATTTGTTTAAAAACATTCTGAATTCCATACAATCGCACGCGTATCAAACCTATTTTGCACTCGATAAACTCGCAAACGTACTCGATTACATTTTGTATGAAAGCCAGAAAAAATTTGTATCGCCTAAAGAAGAAATCGAATTTGCATTAAACCTAATTGAGATCAATAAAATCAAGGTCAGCCCGTTATTCGAACTCAAGGTCAAAACCAAAGTCAACGAATCGGAAGCGCTGTTCGAACAAAAATTAATTGCACCGTTAATTTCTACTGATCTGATTGAAAATGCGTTTAAACATGCCGATCTGCAAAGTGCCGACGCATTTATTTCAGTACTGTTTGAATTCCGCGATAGCCATTTTTCACTCACAGTCTCCAATAAAATCTCTGAGAAAAAAGCACTCAAGAAAGAGCGAAGCGGCATTGGCGCTACAACATTGGAACAGCGCCTCAAAATTATTTACAAAGACAGTTTCAAACTCGATAAATTTGTCGAAAACGACATTTATATCGCACACCTCAAAATCGATTTACGTGAATACAAAGCTCAGATGTTTACTGCTGGATGATGAATTGCCGGGCTTGGCTTACCTCAAAATGATGTGCGGGCAAATTCCCGAACTCGACATTGTCAAAGCGTTCAACGATCCTGAAAAATTATTGGCAGAAATGCCTAATCTGGATTTCGACTTATTGATTTCAGACATTGAAATGCCGGGAATCGACGGACTGACATTGGCACAATTGGTAAAAGAAAAGCTTGTCATTTTTACGACCGCTTATAAAGAATATGCCGCTGCTGCGTTTGATATTGATGCCATTGATTACATTACAAAACCGGTTAAGATTGAACGTTTGCAAAAAGCGGTTCACAAAGCACTCGAACGTTTGAATCAACAGTCAAATGTGATTAAATCGATTACTTTAAATACGGATAGGGGAAAGGCAATTCTGCATTTTGACAAAATCGTACTGATCAGAACATCGTCGAATGACAGCCGTGACAAAGAAGTTTTGCAATCCGATGAAAGTATGCTGATACTCAAAAATATCAATTTCGATTCATTGCTGAAAGATTTACCTTCAAAAGATTTTATCCGCATCAACAAAAAAGAAATCGTTTCGATGAAAGCGATTAAATTTTTCAGCCACAATGAAGTTACTTTAAATTTCCCGGATAAAAAGGGTCGTTTTTTAACTGTAATTGTGAGTGAAACCTATCGCTCTGAATTTTTATCGAATGCTAAAATCTGATTGGTTACAAAGTTTTTCTGTCTTGTTACATCGCGTCCAAATTTGTTCCTGAAATATTTGAGTCCGCAAAAACGGCTTCCCATATTTGCAGCAGATTTTACAAACCAAACAGGCAAATATGAAAAATTTTAAAAACTCCTTCTTTTATATTGTCATCATTGGCGGATTTTCGGCTTTGATGTATTATATCATTACCAAAGGAAAATCACTCGAAGCCGGACGCGAAATCGTCCAGAATAAAATGGAGCACGGCCACTGGAATGATTTTATCGATTCGATGGCGCACAACCTGCAACATCCATTAGCCATTTTACTCGCACAGATTGTTACCATTATTTTAGTTGCGCGTTTTTTTGGCTGGGTTTCCAGGAAAATCGGGCAACCATCTGTCGTTGGGGAAATCGTTGCCGGAATTGTGCTCGGGCCATCATTTGTTGGCATGCACTGGCCGGAAATTTCAGGCTTGTTATTTCCAAAGGAATCACTGGGGAATTTGCAGTTTTTAAGCCAGATCGGACTGATATTATTCATGTTTGTCATCGGGATGGAACTCGATTTAAAAGCCTTAAAAAATAAAGCGCACGATGCTGTAGTTATCAGCCACGCGAGTATTATTATTCCCTTTTCTCTTGGAATCGGGTTGGCATATTTCATTTATACGCAATTTGCACCGCCCGGAATTGAATTCGCCTCATTCGGATTGTTTCTCGGCATTGCGATGAGCATCACGGCTTTCCCGGTTTTGGCACGGATTGTCCAAGAACGTGGATTACAAAAAACCAAATTGGGAACCATTGCCATTACCTGCGCTGCCGCGGATGATATTACCGCCTGGTGTATTTTGGCCGCCGTCATTGCGATCGTAAAAGCCGGATCTTTCGTAAGCTCGTTGTATGTTATGGGCCTGGCATTGGTTTATGTGATGCTGATGTTGAAAGTCGTTCGCCCGTTTTTAAAACGCATCGGCGATTTGAAATCAACGCGTGAAAGTTTGAACAAACCGGTAGTCGCGATCTTTTTCCTGACGATGTTGCTGTCGGCTTATGCTTCTGAATTGATCGGGATCCATGCGTTGTTCGGTGCTTTTATGGCTGGCGCGATCATGCCAGAAAATAGCCGTTTTAGGAATATTTTCATCGAAAAAGTAGAAGATGTTTCAGTCGTGATTTTACTGCCGTTATTCTTTGTTTTCACAGGATTGCGTACGCAAATCGGACTCATCAACGATCCGTATTTGTGGAAAGTTACGGGTGTCATTATTTTTGTTGGTGTGGCCGGAAAATTCTTCGGAAGTATGATTGCTGCTAAATTCGTAGGGCAAAGCTGGAAAGACAGCCTGTCAATCGGAGCACTAATGAACACGCGTGGTCTGATGGAATTGGTGGTATTGAACATTGGTTACGACCTCGGTGTTTTATCGACAGAAATTTTCACGATGATGGTTATCATGGCATTGGTCACTACTTTTATGACCGGTCCGGCATTGGATCTGATCAATTATATCTTCAAGGATAAACCGACAATTGTTCCCGAAGAAATCAGCAACAAAAGCAAATACAAAATCCTGTTGTCTTTTGGCGCGCCGGATAAAGGAAAAACGCTGCTTAAAGTCGCCAACAGTTTTGTCAAAAAACAAAACAGCAATACGGCGATTACGGCGATGCATTTGTCGTTGAGCACCGAATTGCACACGTTTGATATTAAAGATTATGAACGCGATATTTTTGCGCCGGTGATTTCTGAATCGGAACAATTGAACCAGAAAATCATTACGTTGTTTAAAGCGTCGAACGACATCGATTCGGATATTGTGGAAACGGCAAACCAAGGCGATTACGATTTGCTTTTGGTAGGCTTGGGCCAATCGATTTTCGAAGGAACGTTGCTTGGAAAAGTCCTCGGATTTACGACCAGGATCATCAACCCCGATCGTTTGATCGACAAATTGGCCGGAAAAGAAGGGCTGTTTGAAAACTCGCCTTTTGATGAACGCACGCGTCAAATTGTAACAAAAAGTAAAATGGCAGTCGGGATTTTAGTCGATAAGAACCTCGATGAGATCAACCGCGTTTTTATGCCGGTTTTCTCAGATGAAGATTCGTTTTTGATTGGTTACGCCCAGAAACTGATCCACAACAACGGATCACAAATCACGGTTCTGGATGCCGTTGGCCAAATAAAAAGCAACGCCCAAATCCGTGAAAATATCCGTTCGATCGAGCAAACGGCACCAAACCACATAATGGTGACCAATGAAAAAACGATCAAAAAAGAGTTTCTCGAATCGCAGGATTTGATGATAATCAGTCTTGAAAGTTGGAAAAAACTGGTCGATTCGCACAGCATCTGGCTCAACAATACGCCGTCGGTATTGATTATCAAACCATAAAACCAACCTTTCGCATGATTTTGCGGGTTTTCATCCATTGGAAATCCGTGTAAATCTGCGTTTATCCGCGTTCATTTCATCCATAGTATAAAATGAAAAAAACACTACAATTTATTTGCAGCGGCATCGCCATGCTATTTTTGAACGCTTCGGCATTCGCCCAAAATCAAGCGGAAACGACTGCAGTTCCAACTGAAACCAAAACCAAAATCGATTTGACGCTCGAAGGCATGATCGGTGTTTCACTTGGCGACGGCATTGTCGGAATCAACGTGGGCGGGCCCAGCCTTAAACTCAAAATCAACCAGATTAAAATTGGCGTAGGCGCTTTTCCGTCTTTAATTATTATGGATGAAAAAGCGGTGCCAAGGCTTGCCGTTTCACCCATTCTGGAATATAAAAAATGGATGCTGATTGCACCATATTATGGTTACAATTCAAAAGACAACATCATCTGGACGTTTGGAATGGGTTATAAATTCAGGTAATTAAAAACCTAGGTTCAGTACAAAAGTCAGTTTAATCGCAATATTGTCTTCAAAACGCGGCAATTGGTTCGGGCCGTAACGGTAAAATGCAGACAATCCTAAAACGCTGTAAATCTGGTTCAGTTCAAATCCCGATTCGTAATAACCATTCTCAAGTGTTTTATAATTTAACCCAATGTGGCGCTCCCGCCGGTCCATATTCCCCCAGGCTCCCCGCGTAATAATGACTGGTGAAGGTTTGACATTCTTAAAAATCGGAATGCGTTTGAAAGCGTGTTTGAGTTGCAGCAGCGCAAATTTATTCGAGAAAAACTCATTGTAAAACATCGTTTCAAATCCGTTGTTACTCGCCAGTGTCAATCGTTTCAATAGCGCGTCTTTGTTAAGATTGTTGGGATTTGTACTGTACAAATGCGTGATCGGGACATCGCCATACGCATAACCGGCCTGCGTTAAAATGGATGTTTTTTGCCCGTTTAGGTAATTTTTTTCATATTCCGTGCGGAAGTCGAGTTTGCCAAACACAAAATCATTCCCGAAAACCCCCGGTAAAGATTGCGTAAACTGAAATGCAAATCGCGGAAAACGTTTGTCCACTTCAAGCCTTCCGTAAGGCATTTGCAGGTAATCGCTAAACGGATTCCATTGCAAAGCGACCTGTGCCGTGGTCATTGTATAATTTTCATACAAGCGGCCGTTTTCATTAAAAGCATACAAAAATTTGGGTTCGACCGTGCTGTAATCGAGTTGCCAGATGCTTTCGGTTTTGGGAATGATTTTCGTTTCAATAAACATTTTCCAGCTTTGATAACCGTAAAAAGTACTCACGTTTATAGGGCGCGTGTCATACAATTTGAATGCTCTTTTGTCGATGGCAAATGAAGTGCTACCAATTTCCCGAAGGTCATCAGTGTATGAAATGCCAACCCACGAACTCGAAAATTTCCCGATCCTTGAAGCCAGACTCAGGCTGTATTTAATGTCGCGGTCTTTAAATCCGTACGCAGTGTACCCTTCAATGCGGTATTTTCGAGAAAATTTTTCATTGGTCCTGCCACCGATACCTACTCGAAAACCTTCGTAATTGTTAAATGTTAATAAATAGCGCAAAGCCAGATCGAACGGGCCGAATGGCACATAACCGTTCAACAGTTTCCGGCCTTGCAGCAAACGTGTTTCAATCCGTTCTTTCCGGACCAAACTGTCCAATGCAATGTAGGTTTTTTTGCTGCGGATGTCGAGGCTGTCCTTGCGGAATTTATTCCAGAAACTTTCGGGTTTGTTCTCGGCGTCGTCTTTGACTTCAATGAAAATCGACGGATTTCTGATCTTTATCGGATTGTTGTAATACATGTCGAAAAAGTTGGTTTCAGACAACACATATGTAAAATCGGATGCAAATTTTTGCCGGGGTAAAGTCTGCGTGTTTTCTTCGGGATCGAATTCTAAAGTTTCACCAAGGAATCGGATTTTATCTTCGTTTTTGCCTTTCACGATTTTAAATCCTCGGTTGATTGGAAACCACAGTTTTTCTTTTTCAATCCATGTAAATTCGTGTGTGCCGTTAATGTCGAGTACACCTTTGATGCGCATAACGGCTTTGGCAATCGCAAAATTTTTGCTGTCGATGTACAACATGCCTTCGAGTCCGGCGGCTTTTCGTTTTTTGCGGTTTTTGAAATAAATCATGTAGGTTTTCCGGCCTTCAATGTTTGTACTGTCGAGCAGGCGAAAATTGTAATCACTAAACGAATCGTCTGAAATCGGGCTGTTGTATTTAGTTTCGAACAATTCGTAACGGTTGTCGTAAATGGAAAAAGACTGCAAATTGAACGCGAGTATTTCGTAAATCGGGCGTTTGAAACCCGACATTTTTGTGGCTAAAACCGTTTCCTTGAGTGTTTTTCCCGCAAATTGGTATTCCGATACTTTTTCAGTCTGGAACAAATGCTGGTTTCTGATGGTTTTCTTGAATTTGTAATCCGAAGAGTCGATTTTTTTAAGTTTTTGAAGCCCGTCGCGGCGTACGAAGATAGAATCGATACGGCCGGCGACCGAATCCGGATTGGCGGTGACAATCAGTTTGTTGTAGGCTTTGAATTCGAAACTGCTGAGTTTTCGCGTCGGATCATTTGTTTTTTTATTGCCAATCGCTTTGCGGATGATGGCCAATCCTGGATTTTGATTTTTGATGTTGACTTCGAGTAAATTGTCCGTTTGCGGCAACAGTAAAACGTTGTAGAACTTTTTTAAACCGTCAACCGGAATGTCTGTTTTGGAATAGCCGATGTAGGAAACCGCCAATGTCGTAACGGAATCTTTTACTGCAAAACCAAATTTTCCGTCTACATCTGAAATCGTCGAAATCCCGCATACACAAACCCTTTCAAACCACAGCACT
>Ga0081606_1000340_pt1 | contig 20974 bp, 15 predicted proteins | sample EareggfetidaYelm_FD_71127 | JGI IMG/M metagenome (GOLD analysis project Ga0081606, IMG submission 71127) | Earthworm egg capsule microbial community from the University of Washington, USA - E. fetida Yelm (SPADES assembly) (version 2) | ecosystem: Host-associated > Annelida > Reproductive system... | reverse complement strand
CGGATATAGACATCGTCCTGGAACCCGACGGTGGACTCCGGGGCGTCGGGCCACTGAGCTACGAAGCTCGTTTTGAAAGAGTTGATCCCATGCCATTACACACAACCCTCCTCCTTGAAGCCCGCGCCCGTGCCAGCAATAGACGAGAAGTTCAGTCTGGTATGCCTTTTCCCCGCTTGATTCATTTTTAGACAAGAGAGACAGCGATGACATGGGCAGCAGAAGAATTTGCAGGAGCGCAGTTGGGAGATGCGCGCTTGAATCATCGCTTGATCCAACTCACGGAGCGATTTGCCGACAAGCCCACAGCCAGCATTCCTGGGGCATGTCCGGATTGGAGCGAAACGCAAGGGGCGTAACGATTTTTCGATCAAGCCAACAACGCCAAACGCCCCTTGAAATGGGAAACGGTGTTGGCCCCGCACATCGAGCGCACCGCAGCACGGATGCGACAACACCGCGTCGTGCTGTGCCTGCAAGACACCACCGAGCTGGATTTCAACGGGCAAAGCATCGAAGGCCTCGGGCCCTTGTCCTACGAAGCCCAACGCGGCATGTACCTGCACCCGACCTATGCCGTCACGCCCGAACGCGAACCGCTGGGTATCACCGACGCTCGGATGTGGGCACGCACACCCAAGGCGGACGATGGCACGCGAGGCGGTGTGCGGGAGAGTCTGCGCTGGAGCGAGGCTTACGAGCGCATCGGCGAGATGGCGCAAAGCCTGACCGATACGCGCCTGGTTTGCGTGGGCGATCGTGAAGCGGACATCGTTGAAATGATGCGCCGTGCCCGCGATCTGGGGCATCCGGCGGACTGGCTGATGCGCTCGAAACACAACCGCACCTTGCCCGACGGCAGCAAATTGTGGGCGCAAACCATGGAGGCCACACCCTTGGGCGAGATTGAATTCACCCTGACAGCGCGCACCGCCGAGGCTGCCCGCGTGGTGCGCCAACAGATTTGGGCGCGCGCCTTGAACATTCCCGATGGGGCGGGTGGCCAGTTGACGGTGACCTGCGTAGTGGCCAAGGAAACGAACCCGCCAGCAGGCTGCAAGGCGGTGCAATGGCATCTGCTGACCAATCGCATGGCGAGCGACTTTGCCGAGGTGGTGGAGTGGATCGACTGGTACCGCTGTCGCTGGGAAATAGAAACGTTCTTCAACGTGCTCAAAAACGGCTGCCGTGTCGAAGCCCTGCAACTGGGCAGCGTGGTCAAGCTGGAGTTGGCGCTGGCCGTGTATATGCTCGTGGCCTGGCGTCTGGCGCGCTTGGTCAGACTGGGGCGCACCCATCCAGACTTGAGCGCCAGTGCGCTGTTGACCGAGGCAGAGTGGAAGGGGGCGTACATCTTGGCGAAGAAAAAACCGCCGACTCAGCCACCGACCATTCGTGAAGTCATCCGGCAAATCGCCATGCTCGGTGGCTTCCTGGGTCGCAAGTGCGATGGACAGCCCGGCGTCAAATCGCTCTGGCTTGGCTTTGCCCGGGTCAGGGATTTCGTGCAGGGTGTTGAGCATATGCGCTTGCTTCAGGATGCGGGGGGAAGTTGTGTGTAAGGGCATGGCCTTGAGGTTGTCGTCTTGCCCGCCACGCGCCAGGTAGGGCACGTTCGTCACCACCAAGTGGTAACGGCCATCGAGCAACCGGACAGCATCAAGCAGTCCCTGGGCGCTGAGCGCGAGCTCCCAACGATTTGCGTCATCACTGAGCAAATCAATCGTTCGCTCAGTCGCCAATGCCTTACGCAGCAAGGCTGTCAAGGTCTCGTAGCTAGAGGTGGCCAGATCATTCTTCAGGCTTTTGGAGGGATCGAGCAGGCTGCCGAGCAGCGGCGCCTGGGCAAAGCTAGCGTGCAGTTGGCGCAACTCCTGCCGCACGTACTCTGCATTGGGCGCGTCGTCGGGTACCAGCGCTTCCCAGTCCTGCGCCTTAGCAGCGACCTTCAGCCCGCAGCATGCGATATTGGGCGCCGGTATCTCCCGCACGCCGAGTGGTTTGCCAGAGGCATCCTGATAGCGCCAGGCCTCCAGCGCCACCGCAAACACCGCGATTTCCACACAGCGCGGGTCCAGTTCCAGGCCGTGGATGTTCTCGGCCAGGACGCGATTGACCGCGTCTTTGGCGCTCAGGCCCTCCGCCGCCATGCGCATCGGCACCAGCATCAGGAAGGCCGCCACCAGGAAGTGCCCCGAACCGCAGCACGGGTCAAGCAGCTTGAAGTCGGCCAGCGAGTCGGGCCAGCCCTCGAACTTGCCTGCGGCCGGCATGCCGTCTTCCAGAGTGCGGAAGTAGTCGAGGTTCACCGGGCATGGCTTGCCCGGATGCCGGGTGGCCCACCAGGCACCGAGCGAGTTGTGCAGCAAGAAGGCCACCATGTACGGCTCGGTGAAGAGCTGGGTGACGGCAGGCAACTCGTCGGCACCGATCTTCACTTCCGACTTGTTGATGCGCTCCTTGTTGTCGGCTTGCCAGAACTGGTACACCCAGCCCAAGCTGTCGCTGGCCTTGAAGACGGCATCGTGCAGGTCCTTGAGCAGGCGCTCCAGCTCGCTCTGGTGCTCGGGTGCAAAAGTCAGCTCGAACACCGGCGAACCAGGTTTGAACACCTGCGGCAGCATACGGGCGGCCAGCTTGCCTGCCAGCTCCCAGCCGCTCTTGGCGCCTTCGTCGGGGGCCAGCTCATCGCACTCTTCGATGGTGACGGCCACGCCGTCGTACATCAGCAGGTTGTTGTCGGCCAGGAAGCGCGCGAACAGCATGCGGTGCCAATGCTGGTAGGCCACCTCTTGCACCAGGTGCTGTACCTCTTGCTTGCCATAGGTCGGGTTGGTGCTCTTCGAGTCGCGAGCGTCACCGAGCTGCTTGCCGTGGGTGCGCAGGCGGTTGCGCAACGCCTTCTCGGCATCGCTTAGAAATGCTTCGGGCTTGTCGTGGCCGACGCCCAGTTGGTCCACCGCCGCGTGCGCAGCAGCTTCAGCGACCGTGCGGGCCGCTTTGACGGTCTTCTCCAGCGCGCTGCGCAGGTCTTTATCCAGTGCTTGCATCATGCGTATTCAGACCTCAATGAAGAACGACCGGGCCGTTTTTCAGGGCCTGCGCTATGGTTTGTCGGGCATCGTTCAGCCAGGCCTCGATCTCGGCCTCTGACTTGATGGTGCGGCTGGGCAGCTTGACGAATTGCGCCTTGGGTTCCATCAGCTCGGCGGCTGCCACCAGCACGGCGTCGAAGCGCGAATCGATGGCGGCGACACGGTCGGCGAACGACGACAGCGACAGTCGATCCACCGTGGCCAGCACCTCGTCGGTGTTGGCCACTTGCACCTTGGGTGCGTCGGTGAGGGTCAGCTTCTGGGCGGCCAGCAGGCTGTTGCGCTGCTCGGGCTCCAGCTGCTGCCAGTTGGTGTCGGCGTCCAGACGCGCCATGCCGTTCTTGTGGCGGGTCTGATAATCGGTGTGCAGGCGGTTCAGTTCTTCGCGCAGCAACTGAGTGAGGCTGGCCACGAGCGGCGTGACGGGGTCGGGCTCCTCCAGCAGCTGGCGCTGCTGCTCCAGGTGCGTGACCTGCGCCACCAAGACTTCGGCACCGGACAGCCCATTGGCTTGTGCCAGCAGGCGCTTGAGGGTGTTCCAGGCGGGCAGGCGCTTGTCGATGCGGTCGGCGACATCTGTCCATGTGTCGATGGCGGCACTGAGTTCGTCGCGCTGGTTGTACAGGGCCAGCAATTGCTCGTTGCCGGCGGTGAGGCGGATTTCTTCCAGCCCCTTCGTTTCCGGGCGTGTCGGACGTGGGGCCTCGCCCCCGGCGCGGTTGGCCAGATCTTGCGCGCTGAGCAGGAACTGCGGCACGTAGGCCAGCTCTTCGCCTTGCTTAGCGCTGAGGCCGACCTTCTGCAGCGCCTTACGAATCTGGATGCGCTGCGCCGCTGACACCGTGGCTGACTCGACCTTGAACATGGTCTTGCCGATGACCTTGCGTTCCAGGTCTTTCGGGTCGATGGTTTGGCCTTTCTCGTCCTGGGCGCGGATCAGCCCGGCCACCAGCAGCACCTGCAAGCCACCATCGACGGCGTCACCTGGCCAGCCGTAGGTGGCGCCTTCGAAATTCTTGCGGATGTCGATGCCCTTCTTGCCGCCGGCAATGAAAGCCAGGATGGCTTTGCAGACCGGATTTTTGGCCGGCTCGCCGTCGTCACCCACGCTCTTGAGAGCGTCCGGCGCCCCTTTCTGCGCCTTCTCGTAGACCTTGGCCCACCCGGCGTGGTCGGCGATGTGGAACTGCGGGTAGAGGCGTTGCAGCGCGTTGGTAGCGGCTTCTAGCGTCATGTCCTGCAGGTCAGCACCCAGGATTTCGTTGCCACCACCTTGGAAGACGCGGGCACCAGAGAAGGCATCTTGCAGCAGTTCGCGGATCTTGCCTTCAGCGGTTTGCTTGGTAGTCTCCATGGCCGAGCGGGCTTCGGTGCCCTCGGCAGTGTTGGGCACGCCGCGCTTGTCCAGCGTGGCGCTGGCCGCCTTGAAGTCGATCAGGTAGTGCCGCAGGTCATCGGCCGAGCGCTTGGGGGTGAACACGAAAACGGTGGGCGACTGGTTGCCCGCCTGGCGAGCATCGGCACGCACCGAGTTCTCGTCGATGCTCCAGCCATCGCGCACCCAGACGCAGACCTTCTCGGCGGCGTCGCCCGGCAATTGGGCATCGAACACCGGGAAGATGTCGCGTGTGACCTTGGATGTGCCTTGGGTCAGCGACAGCTTGCGCACCATCTCACCGAACTTCTTGCGGATGCGATCGTCGCGCTCGGCGTCCACCCGATGGGCTTCGTTGGCCAGGCTGTTGCGCTGGCTGAGGAACTCGTCGTTCCAGGCGGCGCTTTCCTCGGTCTGGATGCGGTACTCGTCCCCCACCTTCATTAGCAGCTCGCACTTATCGAGCAACCCGGGGAGCTTGCTGCGCAATGCGCTGGAACCTTGGGTGAGATCTTCCACCAGCAGATCGGCCAACGTGTCGACCGTGGCGCGGATACCGATCTCGTTGTTGCTGCTGGCCAGCTTGTTGATGAGGAAGACCAAGCCGCAGGACCGTGCCATCAGGCGCTGGTCATCGGTTCCCTTGGCCCAGACCATGGTCTTCTCATGCACCTTGCGCGGCAGGATGCGCGACTGTAGCAGCTTGTCAGCTGCGTCGAAGTAGAGGTAGTCCGCTGGCACCACGCTGCCGACCGTTGCATCCACATTGGTCTGGATGACCTTGTGGATCATCGAGAGCTGGTTGCGCAACTGGCTGTCGGTGCCGGTCTGGTCCAGCACGCGCAGAGTGTTCTCCCAAAAGCGACGGCGCACAGGCAGGACCGGGTAGTCCTGCGGGAAGAATTGAATGTCGTCGGCGCGGTGGCCGATGGTGGTGCCGGCCAGGTGGCGCGAGATCTCGCCCAAGTTGGTCTGCATCACCTTTTCGACCGGTGCCTTGGCTTCGGGCTTCTTGGCCAGGATGACCTGGCGGATCACGGCATCGACGTCGGCGTCCGACAGCTCAACGCGAACGGTGAAGCGGCCTTCGAGCTTTTTGAGGTTCGATGTGCCGGTCACGGCGGTTTGACCGGTGCCGATGAACAGCATCTTGGCGCCGATGTTTTTGCAGCAGGCCTCAACCACTTCCTGCACGTCAATGGAGCGCTGGCTGTCTTCGCCGATGTACTGCTGCACCTCGTCGAGCACTACCAGGGTGAGGGGGAACTTGCCGTCGCGGGTCAGCGCCTGGCGAATGGCCTTGAGCATGTCGCCGCTGGAGACGTCCTGCACATAGGGGTACAAGTTGTTCAGCGTCTCGACGCAGGACGCTGGCGACGTGAACAGGTTGGGCTTGGCGTTGACCAGGGCTTCGTGCAGGCCCTCGGCCACGTAGAAGTTGTCGAGCTCTTCATTCCAATCGAAGCCGCTCTTCTCAACATGGCCCCGCACAGCGTCGTAGATGCCCTCGTGCTGGAGCCACATGACAAAGCGCGCCACCGGGTACTGCTCCGGCAGGCCGACGGACTTGAAGAGGATGCCCAGCAGGGCCATGCGCACGGACTTGTCGCGCGAGCTGGAGCCCAGCGTGCCAGACGCCGCGTGCAGGCCGCCATGGCGTTTGGCCTGGGTGCTGAGTTCCTTGAGCTGGTCGCTCACGCCTTGTGGCAGGTTCCCGATACCCCGCGCGGTGGCGCCGTCGTCAAAGGCGCTGTCGACCCAGAGTGCACGCAGCATCTTGACCAGGTGCGACTTGCCCGAGCCGTAGAAGCCGCTGACCCACACGGCAGGCTGCTCGGCCTGCTCGATGTTCTTCAGGTATACGTCGAGGATGTGTTCCAGGCCCTTTTCGTACTGGCCATCGCAGACGAAGGTTTCGAGCTCATACCGCAGGACGGACAGCGCCTGATTGGTCTTTTCGTCGTTGACGCTGGCCACGCCCTCGTTGACCAGTTTGCGGGTTGACGGGTCCTTTTGGTATATGTCGCGATTGAGCATGCTTGTTGTCATTGATAAGCCCCTTAATCAGAATTCTTTGTCTGCGGTGATCGGCACGGCCAGGTAGTTCCAGCCGTCGTAGCCGTCCAGCAAGCGGTAGTTGTTGTCTTCGTAGCTGCCAGGAAAAAACACCAGCAGACGGCCCTTCACCTTGGGCGCGAGCTTGTCCACGACTTCCTTGACCTTCAGGAAGCCAAACAGAGAGCCGACGCCCTGGAGTGCCACGACAAATTCCTCGCTGACGTTCTTGTCCTGCAGGAAGGTCTCGAACTCGGCTTCGATGTAGCTGAGGTACTTGGGCAGCAGCGTGGACAGCAGATTGGGCTTTTGGAAGTAGCTCTTGGCGTACCGTTGGGAGGCCAGCCAGTTCGGGAACGAATTGGTCAAGTCGAACAACGCCCAGTCATGGCCCGCCGCGCGGGTTGCGATCTCGAACTCGTCGACTTTGGCCCGCAGGCGCAGCTCTTCCGTCTCGTGGTAAACGCAGAAAATGACGCGCTGGGCGGCGGCGGCGTCATCGCGCCATGGGACAGCCACGTACTTGCTGTAGGACTGGGTCAATCGCTTAATTCTGCTCACGGAGCCACTCCATTTCCTGCGCAGTGATCAAGTTCGGAAAAAGCACCTCAACCACTTGGCCGACGCGCTTGAGCGAGATCCAGCCCCGGCGCGAGGCGTCCTCTGCCAACTCAATCGTCTTTTCGAAGGAGCAGTCGAGCATTCGGGTGAAATCGCTCTTGAGCAGCGATTCGCCGCGAAGACCGCTGACATAGCCTAGAAGCAGCGCCAACGACACCGCACCTGGCGTCGCCACCGCACGGGCCCGCACCTTGCGGACTCGGCCAGCCATGTGACCTGACTGGGTCCAGGACGAATTGATGTTCTGTGCAGTGGACTTGAGCGTGGCCTTACTGAAGCGTCCCGGCTCCTGTGCATCAATGAACTCTTCCATCGCCTCACGGGTGACGGTGGCTCCTTCCTGGAAGCCCAAGACAAAGGGAGCCGTGGCCCGAAGCAGGGGGTCACGCGAGTAGGCGCACAGCGCTGCCAATAACGGCTGTCCATCCACATCGCGTTGCCAGAAGAAAAGCAGGGCACGGAACACCAACAAGCTGGGGTCGAGCGCGTAGAGGTCGGCCAGGTGCCGGAAGGTCAGCGTCCGCGTCTTGCCCGAGCGCTTGCCCAAGCAATTGGCAGTCTGGATGGCTTCCAGGTAGTCGGCCCTGACCGCGTCGGCTGCGTCCACAAAGGACAGCAGCGCGCGCAGCTCGGCGAGCATCATCGTCCGGGCGGTATGGACCCCGCCGCGCTCATAACTGAACCCGAGGCGCTCCAGCTTGTTGTTGTGTTTGTTCTCTGCGTTCACGTTGGGGTCAGTCCTGGTGTTCAGTCGGCATCGTCAAGGGTTACTCGAAAAGGCTGTTCTGCTTGACGATGTAGCCCACTGGCTTTTTTTGCTTCTCGATCACGCCTTCGTCGACAAGACGCTGCAACCACGCCTTGGCCTGGGCGGTGGACACGTCCAGCGCAGCAGCAACCTCGGCGTCCTTCATCGGCGACTTCAACAGCAGTTGAATCACGCCCCGGACCGCCGCGAACAGCGTGTCCGCTGGTGTTGAAGGCGTTGTCGCCATCAGGCTGGTTGCTTCGGGGGTGGCCTCATGTGCCAGTGCAGCCGATGGGGCGGGCTCTGGCGTCAGATCAACCGGTTCGTCGATGGGTGCAGCGGCGGACGGCGGCACCGGCTCGCTCGGCGCTTCGATCGTCGGTGTTGTCTCCGGGAACGAGGAGGTCGTGAGCGCAACGCCCGACGGTCCGTCTTCGGAAAACAGTGCAAGGCCTGACTGCGGAGACGACACCGGCGTGGGCGCAGCATCCTCGAACACAGCTTCGAACGCATCGGCGTCTTGTGGGTTCGGCCAGGGGAGAGCTCCCTTGCTGCGCAGGGCGTCGAGTCCGGGAGACGAACCTCCCGTGGATCGAACGTACACGGGCACGAACTTGAGCTTGTCCAACTGCTCGACGGCACCGGTCCAGGTGCCGCCCTTGTTGACATCGGAGCTGGCAACCAGGGATGCATCGGCCAGCGCGTAGATCAGCTTGTTGCGCTGCATGGCGTTGCCGACGTTGAACCCCGCACTCGGGTCGTAGGGCGAAATCAGCACCAGTTGGCCATCGAGCAGCAGATTGCGGTGCTCGCGGTTCATGGTCGTCTTCTCCAGACTGTCCGCGAGCACGCCGCTGACCTTGCCGCCCGCTTCAAGCGCACCGCGCATGGCGGCCTGGTCGATGCCCTTGGCACCGCCCGATACGAGTGTCCTTCCAGCCCGAGCCGCCAGCCGACCTACCGCCATCGTGTAGTCGATCAACGAGTCGTCCACATGGCGAGAACCGACCACGGCGAGGCCGCCCGACTCCAGCAAGGCCAGATCGCCGCAGCCGTAGATGACCGCCGGGGCGTCTTCGCGCAGGCGGGCCTTCAGACGGCGGGGGTACTCTGCATCCGCGCGGCTGACCACCCAGATGGCGCGCGCTTGCCAGCGTTCGATGACTTGGCTGAGGAGGAAGCCACGCCCCAGCAAGCGCTGCAGACGAGCTTCATCAATCACAGGATGGCAGGCGCGCAGGAGGTCTGCCGCATCTGGTGACACGAGGTCCGCAGGCTGGCGTTGTATCTCCCGCAGGTGACGCGCGAGGCGCTTGTATTCGCCGGGCGACAGGAGCTCCGATGACGATGTACCGCGTCCAGCGATCAGCGGCGCCGTCAGCAGCAAGATTGCCTGGGTGTTGGGGGACAAGGTGGGCGTCATTCGTCGTGCCCAGTTTGAGAAAGTGCCATCGGCCAGACGTCACCGCTTCCGCTCTTGCGCAGCAGCCACGCAGCCACGGTCAGCGTCCAACGTGAGTCCACCATGTCATCGACCAGGATCACCGGCCCATGCGGGACCGGCTGACCGTTGAGCGCCAGCGAACCGTCGATGTTGCGCGCCTGCTGTGTACTGTTTGCCATCGTTTTCTGTTCGGGCCTGTCGTCTGTTTTTGCGATGACCATATGAAACGGCAGACCCAGAGCCGCAGCCAAGCGCTTCGCAAAATTCGGGACGAGGTCGGGATGACGCAGCGATGGAACGCACGTCACCCAGGTCGGCTTGGGTTGGGGATTCCATTCGCGAACCATCTTCACGCAGGCACTAACCAGGTCGTCAGCAAACTTGCCGTCGCGGTACTTGCCTTGCCGGACGAGGCCACCCCAACCAGCGTCACCCCATACACACAGGGCCTTGCCAGGCTGTGCTTGGTGGCCGGCAGCAATCAGTCCCTTGACACCGTAGTTGGGCATCCCGCCGTCTGGCCATTTCTTTCGAGGCTCAAACGGCAAGCTCGTGCGACGCAGGAAGGCCACAGCTTCTCGGACAAGCGTAGGGTCGACCTCCGTCGACAAGTGCGGCAGCGCTGGCGGAGAGACGCCACTCGCATCTCCATCCAGAGCTTCGATGAGAAACGCCATGTGCTCACCGAAAGGCAGATCGACGTACTCCTGCATTTGCTGTTGCTCGTCGCGCCGCAGTGCGGTGAGGCGGTCAGCGCGCTGCCAGAAGGCATCACTCAGCGTGGAAGCAGTTAGCTGCCATTTACTCCCGTCCTTTGCAATTGGCGCTGGAGATTCAAGGGCGAGCAGATCGATTGTCTTTTCTACCCGACCTTTATTGATGTTCAGCCGTGCCAACAAGCCTGGCACTGAAAGACCCTCAGGCTCGGCCTCCAGAGCTGCAATGACCTCGTCCACTTCACGCCGCGTGGGGAATGCGGCGTCGATGAACCAGTCTGTGATGTTTGTTTCTTCATCTCCGCTAAGAAGGATTCCATAGGCAGAATCCAGTGCTCGCCCCGCACGGCCAACTTGCTGGTAATAGTGGACCACCGAACCCGGTGACTGGTAGTGAATGACGAAAGCAAGATCAGGCTTGTCAAAGCCCATACCGAGCGCAGTTGTGCCGACCAAGGCCTTGACTTCGTTCTTTAATAAGGCCTGTTCTAGCGCCTCCCTGCGTGGCCCTGTGTCACCTGTGTAGGCCTCGACGTTCAAGCCCCGACTCTTGAGCCACTCAGCGACTCGATTGGCGTCCCGTACGGTCAGTGTGTAGATGATCCCGTGACCGTGCAATGTTGAGAGTTTTTCTGCCAGCCAAGCTAGGCGCTCGGCCTGACTTGGCATGCTCATGGACTGCAAAGTCAGCGACTGGCGATTGAGATTGCCTCGGGAAACCTCCAGATTCGGCCCCAAAACTGACACCAAATCTTTCATCACACGGTCATTCGCCGTGGCCGTAGTCGCCAATAAGCGGAGGTTTGGAGGCAGGGTCTTGACGATGCGCTCAAGTAAACGATAGTGCGGACGAAAGTCGTGTCCCCAGTCGGAAATACAGTGCGCCTCATCAATTACCAGCAACGTTATGTTTGCGGCGACCGGTGCCAAAACCTGCGTGCTGAACCGCTGATTGGCAAATCGCTCCGGAGTTATGAGAAGGATGTCAACTTGGTCATTCAGAAAAGCGGCTTCAATTCTTGCGTGATCGATTGGATTTTCAGAGTGAATGGCCTCTGCTTTCAAACCCATTCGTCTTGCTGCTTCGACCTGATTTCGCATGAGCGACAACAACGGGGAAATAAGTAGCGCCGGGCCATTCCCAGCCTCCCGCAGCAGTTTGGTCGCGATGAAGTAGACGAAGCTCTTGCCCCAGCCCGTTTTCTGAATGATGAGCAGGCGGCCACGCCCATCGACGATGTAGCGAATCGCTTCTTCTTGGTCTTCGCGGAAGTTGGCATCGGCGCGCCCGGAGCCGATCCGGAGTAACTCCAGCGCACGTTTTGGGTTGTAGGTCATGTCATTGCTCTCCCTTGCTCTTTTCAGGAGAGCGGTAGCCCGGTGCCAACACGGCGTTCTTGACGCCGTAGAGCGCCAGCGGGTCCTTCAGCCACAGCCTGAACTCATGGCCACGAAGGCTATGGTCAGGCGAGCAGTCCACGCTCCACTTGCGCAGGATGTAGCCTGCTGTTGCCGCGCGCAGCTTCATGCGCAGCGACCCGTCCTGCATCACGTAGTCCATCGCGGTGATCTCTGGGTGTGGCTGGTCCGGATGCGGGACGAGCTCAAGCTCCACGATGCGCGTCCACTGGATGTCTTGGTCGCTGAGTTCGTGCGCATCGGGTCTTTCTCCCTTCAGGACTCGGGGGTGCCTGATCCGCGTGATCACGAAGTCGCGGAATTCCTGCGACTTCCGATCGAAAGCCCGGACGTGCCACCTTAGACCGTTGTCGATCAGCGCAAACGGCACGACCTGGCGTTCGGCCTGGCCGCTGGAAATGGAGTGGTACTCGATCGTCAGCGGGCACTCCTGGTGGATCGCCCGGGTCACGCTGGCCAGCACGTCCAGGTCCGGGTGAGTAAGTCGCGATGGGCTCTCACAGGCCACCCAGGCCTTGAGCCGCATCGGCTCGCCGTCCCCGAAGCCTTGGGTCAACCAGGACAGCACCCGTTCAGGGGGAAAGTCGAAGACCGCCCGGAAGTCCGGTCCTAGGACGTAGGTCTTGGCCTTGGAGTCGTAGTCGATGTTGCCTGGGGCCAGCTCCTTATATAGAGCGAGATCCCGGCTGGCCGCTGCCGACTGGATACCAAAGCGTGCGACCAAGTCCTGGCGGCGGATCTCCCCGATGAAGCGCACACGCAACTCCACGAACGCAAGGCGGTCGCGCTGCGGTTGGGTGAGTTCTGCAAGCTGTTCGATCGACATCTTGAGGTTGCTCATTCGGGTTAGAGAAGGCTAGTGGGGGTCATTACGGAAAGTATATAGGATGCCATAGAATCAGTACAATGAATAATTTAAGTATGTTGGTGGGTACGATTGTGATGACCATGTAGATCAAGAAGTCTGAAAGGTTGAGCGCATGAGTGCAGGTCGCTGGGATCAACTGGGCGTGCCCCATAAAGGGTGGCGCTGCGTGGACGTGGTCGACCTGCGCGCCGACGGCGAGTCGGCGGACGAAACCGATTACGCGACCTGCCAGATGTGTGGCAACGAGAAGATCCGCTACGTTCACGTCATGGCTCACCCCGATTTGGAGGATCACTTCGAAGTCGGGTGCGTTTGCGCCGAGAAGATGAGCGACGACTACGAGGGGCCGAAACGACGGGAAACTCGGTTGCGAAATCGAGCCGTCCGCCGAACCCGATGGCTGCAGCGCAAGTGGCGGGTGTCAGCAAAGGGAAACAGCTTCTTGAACGTCGAGGGTCACAACCTCGGCGTGCACATGAATAAGTTCAAGCGGTGGGGCTACCGGATTGGCGGCATCTTCAGCGCCAAGACCTACGCGACCAAGGACGAGGCGAAGCTGGCGCTGTTCGACGAGTTCTGGGCGACGACTCAGAACGATGACCGCCTTTGGGCGACGGACTGAAAAAGTACATGCATCGGCTTCTTGATGCGGAAACGACCGCATGGGTTTGCGCTGTACGCCTGGCGAAATCAGCGAAATCAGCGAAATTTGTGCCGTGACAAGCACTTGCGGCGGATCAGCATCGGCGAGGTCAGCGAAAAAATCCCCTACGCCGATGCCAGCCGGTACATGCGGCGGGGTGCGCCCGGCGCACCGTCACTTCGCTCGGCCCACTGCACACTGATTTTTGGCGGCGTCACTGCCAGTAGGTGCTCCAGACTGGCGTCGATCATCGTTTTGGGCACCTTGCCTCGGAAGCAATCGGCGCTGATCTGGCTTCGCGTTGCCTGACCACGCACGCGCAGGAAGGTCAGCACGCGATTCGACAACTCGAGTACCTGCGCCAGCCTTGCATCCTCGGCGGCGCTGACGAACACATATCGAACGGATGCGGTGGCGTGCCGAATCCACTCCATCGCCGCGTCGATGTGCGGCGCGTCGATCCGGGTTTGCAAATCCGTCAGGGCCAGCAACATCGCCTGCCGTAGCAGCATTGGGGCGCGGCGTTCCAGCAACGCGCCGACGGTGCCGTCCCCGAGGTCGTCGTTCAACTCTCCCCGGTAGAGTTGGGCGTAGCGCCACTGGGCCTGCGGCGACAGCTCCATCCGAAGGTGATCGCGCTCTTCGTGCTGGTCGGCGCGGACGAAGATCAGTACCTCCAGCGTTTCGCGCGCCAACCGCTCGACCGTCGGCAGCGGTGTCTCCTTCGGGAACGGAAGCATCCGCGTCCTCTCGGCCCAGATCATCAGGAAACGGTTGGCGAAGCCGTTGGATAGTTCGCGGGCGTTCATCAGCCCCGTCAACTCGCTGGGCGAGATCGCGCCGCTCAGGCAGACGTGTGGATGGCTGGCGTACAGCCGGTTGGACTTGGTGGCGGGCTTGAGATCGACGCCATCCCAACAATCGCGCAGCGCGGCCGACAGCGTGTTGCCGTCGCGCCGCCCTTGATGCAGTACGTTGGCGAACTCGGATTCGACCACCCACAGCCGTTTGTCCTCAATGGCCGGAACGTCGTGTCGGCCCTGGCGGTAACCGTCGTGCATCAACGCCGCCAGCCCTTCGCGGCTGGACAGGCCACCCCGGTGAATCTGCGGCGCGTAGGATTCATTTATCGCCCGCAGCATCTGATCGATGCGCAACACCAGCGACACCGCGTCGCCCTTGCGGCCACGGCCCGAACGTCCGATGTGCAGGCAGAACAGCCGCGCGTGGTGCCGGGTGTTGCCGATAGGAAGGTACACGCCACGCCCGACCGCGCAGGACAGATACGCCATGAAGTTTGCCGCGATGGCGAATGCGTTGGTCTCCGTGCCGTCACTGCCCGCGTGAGCGACCTCGCCGATCAAGCCATAGAGGCATGCGGGATCTGGCTGTGGCGCATTGCGATGAGGTGGTGCCACATCATCAGGTTGGTCATGTCCCTTGAAGTCGGTCGCAGCATCGGGCACTGGACGTGCCTCATCGCCGCCGTCTGAGGGTGTAGGTTGTCCATTCACTTGTCCAGCGTCACCATGCGGACGATGCTATCGAACTCGTTCAGCACGTCGGGATGCTTCTTCGTCAGGTGGCGCAGGATGGCTTCGTTGGCCATGAGTTTGGCCAGGTAGCTCTTGGCCAGCACCAGATTGAGGATGTCCTGGCCATAGGACTGCTCGGCCAGCTTGAACTGCTCCTGGAGGTTGCCCATTTCTCGCTCCATCTTGGCCATCTGATCCGCGCTGACGCCAGTCATCTTCTTGGGCTTCACCTCGCCGACGAGCATGTTGCTGGGCGTGGCGGCCACCAGAGCCTGGGCGTAGGCGACCGTGATGTTGTTGGCACTGACCATCAGTTCCACGCATTCGACCTGCCGAGTCGGCTTCATCTTGCGCAGAACCGCACCGAGGTTGGCCGAGAAGGTCTGGTCGCGCAGAAGTTCTGCGGCTTCCGGACAAATCCCGTCGAGCAGGTTCAGTTTCTTGATGATGTGGCTGATGTCCACGTCCAGGGCCTTGGCGAGCCGTTCTGGAGTAACGCCACGTTCGACGGCGCGGCGGATCATCAAGTGTTCTTGGATGCTGGAAAGTCGATTGACTCGGTTGTTGTAGGTGTAGCTCTCGTCATCCGTGGCCACGAGGCATGGGACCTGTTCGAAGCCCAATTGCTTCAGCGCGACCAGACGTGTGTGACCATCAAGCAGGATGTGCTGGCCAGATCGGTCGGGTTTGCCCACCGACAAGGGTTCGATCAGGCCAACGGCCTCGATGGACGCGGTAATCTGCTTGAACTTGCGAGATGTCACCAGACCTTCGGGTGTCTTGCGAGACGGCAGGACCGCCGATAGTGGCAGGAGGAGTGGCTCCGGAATGAAGCCCAGTGGTAGCTTGGTCACGCTCCGCTCCCACGCGCCCAGACGCGATCCGCCAGGTACTGCGGCAGGGTGTCCAGGCCTTCGGCACGCAGTAGGTTGGTGAAGTTCTCATCGGCCAGCAATTGACGCAATGCGCCGACGATGAACAGCAGGTTGCGCTGGGCGGTTTCGGCCTTCCGAACCAGCAGCTTTTGGCGCTCGACTTCACGCTGATAGTTGCGCACCAGGCTGGACGTGGTGACGTCCTCATTCGGCTTGCGGGATGACATCCTGCCGCCGATCGACCGGCCTTGGGTGCGGCGGCGTTCGATCACGCGACGCGCCTGGATCAATTGGCTGCCGCGCAACTTTCCGGACTCGTAGGCTTCCTGCAGAGCGGCCTGGACCGATTTGTCATCGGTGCCAGCACCCGCAATGGTGATCGCCGCGTTGAGTGGTATGCGTCCGCTGCCGACGGCCATCAGGAGCCGTTCCTCCCCGTTCTTGAGCAGGTACAGGATGCCCTGGACGTACTCCGGACTCAGGCCGGTCTTCTGCGAGATGGCCTTCTTGTCATAGCCCTGATCGCGCGGTTGCTCGATTCCGACCAGCAGTTCCAGCGGGCTGAACTTGCGCCGTGCGATGTTCTCCGTCAGGCTCATGATGAAGGCCGACTCGTCGTCGACGTTCATCACCATCGCTGGAATTTCCTGCTGACCGATGGTCTTGAATGCCTTGAAGCGTCCTTCGCCGCAGATGAGCAGGTAGTGCTCGCCATCGCTGCCGGTCCGTGGAGTCACGATGATGGGCTTTTTCAGGCCGATGCTCTGGATGTTGCCGACGATCTGTTCGAACACGCGGCTGTTGCGTTCACGCGGATTCGGGACCTCGATGCGATCAAGCGGAATCATTCGCAGATCCGAGTGACGATGTTCTTTGTCTTGACTCATGCGGCCCTCCGGATGCGGATGCGCCGGGCCATACAGGTAGTCCAGGCTGTCAAAGCGGAAACTTTCGAACTCAACGCCGTTGCGATCGGCCAGATGGATGCGTGGCTGGCCAAAATCCAAGCGCGGCAGCAGGTAGTAGTCCAGGGCGCCTTGGTTGCTCTCGTCCAGACGCACGGCCACCGTGATGTCTGGCGCGAGGCTGGTATCGAAGCGCACTTTCCATCGGCGGCGCCCGTTGTCGAGCAATTGGCAACGGGCCAGCACCAGTGAGACGGTGAACTCACCATTGACAGTGAGCAGGTCCGTCGCCGGATCTCGCATGACCACGCCGCCAACCTCGGCGATCATCCTTTCGGTCTGGCCGACGATCTCCGGATGCAGTCGGCGCAGGAACTGATTCACCTCCAGATACTGGTAGTCCCGATCGGGCGTGAAGCCGACCGCCTGGTAAGCGCGAATCAGACTGCCGAAGCGATGCGCGTAGGCCGCCGCCGAGGGCATCCCTTCGGCTTCGTCGATGATCAGGCCGGAGAGGTAGCCGTGCTGCTGGTAAAGCCGGCGCAGTTTTTCGACGAGTTCGTCGTCGCTGTACCGGTACGACCGCGCGCGCATGATGCCTTGCGCCGTGTAGAAAAGTTCCGGCGGCACGATGCCTTCGAACGCGCCTTCCTTCTTGATCCACATCTCGGGGCTGTTGACCACCCGGTGCTTCTTGAGCTTGAAGGAGCGGCGGTTGTAGACGTTGTTGCCGATGTATTTCTCGTTGGAGAGCACCTCGCGCACGGGGGCGCGCGTCCAGTCTCGCCCGAGGTCCGTGCGGGCACCCTGGGAATTGAGCCGCTCCGCAATTTCCGATTCAGGCAGGTTGTCATCGACGAACCAGCGGTAGATCTGATTGACGATGGCGACCTCGGCATCCGGTCCCGGCTGCAGGATGACACGATCGGTTTGCAGGCTCTTGTGTTCGCCGCGCGCCAGCTCGCCCTTGACCGAGCCGGACTGGTCGATCAGGACGCACCGCAGGCCGTAACCGGCTGGCCCGCCTTGCCGAAAGCCCAACTCGATCAGGCGGCATTGCCCTGCGAACACCTTGGCCGACAACTCCCGGCTGTATTCGCCAGCCATCGCACGCTTGACGCCCTTGACGATGGTGGACACAGGCGAGCCGTCGTTCTCGAACTGCTCGGCGCAGTAGGCGACCTGAATTCCGGCTCGGCGGCAGATGTACTCGTAATAGGCGCTCTCGTCAGCGTCTTGAAACCGACCCCATCGGCTCACGTCATAGACCAGGATGATCTGGAAGTCCGCGTTGCCTGTTTCGACGTCCTTGATCAATTGTTGCAACGCCTGGCGACCGTCGATGCGCAGTCCACTCTTGCCTTCGTCGGCGTAGGTCCGGACGATCTCGATGTTGCACCTGGCGGCGTACTCGAGGATCTTGTCGCCCTGGTTCTCCGTCGAGTACTGCTGGTGCTCGGTCGACATCCGCACGTACTGCGCGGCTTTGAAGGCCGGTTCCGACCCCGGCGGATTTGGAGGAGGTTCGATCGTTTGCATAGACCCGTCGCTTTATGTTTGACGCTCTCGGGTCTGCCACTCCTTCAATGGACGCGAAGTCGCCAGATGGCGGCTGCGCACACGGTCGGAATTGTTGCCATACAGGAAGTTCGAGAACGCGTTTGGAAGCGAAGTTACATTCCGTTGGCGCCTGTGTCGATCAAGTCATCTCTTGACACGTCCATCTTGCACGGACAGGCCGCGCACAGCAGCGTGATCTCGACCACCAACGAGTCCCCGATCTCGCTCGGAAATGCTGGATGTCTCGTGATTCGGTAGATGCCGGACGGCAAGGTCGACACGTCTATCTTTGCAAGCAGCGGCTCTCGTGCATCTGACTGCTCTGCCTGCTTCGGGTCAGGTTGCCCGGAGCCGATGCTGGTCTCGCGACGGACGCGCCAGTAGTCTTGATTGCGTTCGGTCCACGTCCGCTGCGCATCCTTCTGGTTGATTCGATAGTCCGGGTCGGACTTGAGCTTGTCGCGTTGCCACTGGCGTTTGCGGGCGCGCTGGCAATCGGGAGAAGAACAGAAGGCTTGGTCAGGAACCTGCGGACGGGGTTCGAAGGGCTGGCCGCAGCACGCACAGCATTTGGTCATCATCGGGGTCTCCATGCAAATTCCGCATGGAAACCGCGACGGCTTGGACGCCGGGCCCTGAGTGCTGGCCGTGCGCAGCCTCGTTCCGTCAGTCGGGCGTTCTCGCCATCCGGGGAGTGCGCCAAGCGGCGACGTTCCAATTCATCGGTTATTGTCAGAAACTACCTATGTTATGGAACAATCCACCCATGGAAACAGCTGCTGACAAGCTGCTTGATCTGGTGCGTTCGCGGGGACTGGTGCGCCCGAGCGATCTGGCTCCGCTGTGCATCCCTCGGGTGGCCCTGACTCGGGCCGTTCGGCGTGGGCAACTGGAACGCGTCGGGCGCGGGCTGTACGGGCTGCCTGATCGCCCGATGTCGGCCCATGGATCGCTTGCCGCAGTGACGCGGCTCGTCCCCAATAGGGTGATCTGCCTGCTGACGGCACTGAGCTTCCATGAGTTGACCACGCAACTGCCATTTCAGGTCTGGCTGGCCATCGACAACAAAGCAGCCGCCCCGAAAATGGATTACCCGCCGCTACGCATCGTCCGCTTCTCGGGCTTGGCGCTCACCGAGGGCACCGAGGAGCAGGTCGTCGACGGGGTGACCGTTCGCGTCACGGGCGTGGCCAAGACGGTGGCGGACTGTTTCAAGTACCGCAACAAGATCGGCCTGGATGTTGCGTTGGAGGCGCTGCGCGCGGCGTGGACTGCACGGCGCATGACCAGTGACGAGATCTGGCGCTACGCCAAGATCTGCCGTGTGACCAATGTGATGCGGCCCTACCTAGAGAGCTTGGTATGAACCGTCGGCATCTGCACGTAAAGGGCCAAATCTGGTCAAAAGTGTGGCCAGGACGTAGAATACGAAACTGGGGCGCTTGTCAAGCACGTGCCATCGCCACCCTCAAGATCGCCTCGTTTCAATCAGGCGAGGCTGTGAGGGTTTAGTTGTTTGACGTACAGGAGTCTATTTGATGTTCAATGAGCGCAAGGCAGCGCAGATGGCGGCGTTCTTTCTGGGGCAACTCCAGGACAGGAAGATGCCGCATCTGAAGCTGATGAAGCTCCTGTACCTGTCGGACCGTGAGGCTGTGCGCGCCTTCGGCTGGCCGATTTCTGGCGACCGTTTGGTCTCCATGCCCCACGGGCCTGTTCTCTCGCAGACGCTCAACCTGATGGACGGCGACGTCGAATCGCAGCCTGGCGGTTGGGAAGAGTGGATTTCCGACAAGGAGAATCACGAGCTTTCACTGCGTCAGCCTCTGGACGCTGCCGCTCTCGATGAATTGGCTCCGGCCGAGATCGACGTACTCAAAGCCGTCTGGGACAAGTTCGGTGCCATGGGCAAGTGGGAAATCCGTGACTGGACCCACCAGCACTGTGCCGAGTGGAAAGATCCGAAGGGATCGTCCTTCCCCATTCAGTATGACGCGCTGGCCCGCGCAGTAGGCTTCGATGATGCGTCAGCGAAGGAGTTGGCGGCACAAATTCAGGCCGAACAGGAAATCGATCGCATATTTGCGGCTCTATGAGTTTGTTTCTTCCGCTCAAGCGGGCGACGCTATTCATCCCGTCTGGGCCGCAAGGTGATCAGGATCGAAAGCACCTTTTCATCCTGCTCACTGATCCGCATGCCGATGAAGCTGGCAAGAATTGCGTTCTGATGGTCTCGCTGTCGACCGTCAGGCCGGGCATGCCGCACGATCCCACCTGCATCCTCTACGCCGGCGATCACTCCTTCGTGAAGCATGACAGTTACGTTGTCTACCAGAAGGCGCGCCTCGAAGAGGTGGACAAAGTGCTCCGAGGGGTAAAAAATGGTCAGCTTGTGCCGCAGGCCCCGATGGATGGCGCTGTGTTCGCCAGGATCTGTAAGGGCCTGGAAGAATCCAGATTGACGCCCGCCAAGCTGCTCACCTTCTACCTCAAGGCTACGGGCCAGATCTGACCACTCCGTCGTCGAGGCCGAGTTTGGCGGGCCCACGCTGCCGTGCGACTGGCTGGGAATAGGGGATGGCAGGCGCTCCGGCCTACCTCAAGGAAACTGATCCGGGTCACGTTATCGGCAGGTCGGGACGGCGCGGCGCATCGGATATGCGGACGCGGGTTCGATTGAGCAATACGGAATCGAACTGGCGATAGTCCTGGCGGTGGGGGATGACGTCGTGACAATGCCGGTCTGCTACGATTCACCCTATTCAAGGGGCTGAATCCGCACCGTTCCGCAGTGGTTTGCACCGGTTGTAAGGCGCTGAGTTAGCTAGGTTTGGCGCGGGTTACAGGCCCACCACCATTACAACTTGCAAAGACACTCTCTTTGCATGTCGATGAACCCCGTCAGGCCCCGCGTCTGGCGGGGTTTTTCACTTCTGCTTGCGGACTTCGCCACCCATCGCAGGGCCCGCTTTGCGTCCTTCACCCCCGTTTTTCGGCGGACAACCTCCTGAAAAGTCAAACTTCTATTGCCTCCCCGGCATAGCCGGGGGGCCTCCCTTTGGTAGCTAGAGAGCCAGCCCGCCGCAGCCACGCACTGGAGTGTGTGGACGATGGC
>Ga0081606_1000339_pt1 | contig 21001 bp, 20 predicted proteins | sample EareggfetidaYelm_FD_71127 | JGI IMG/M metagenome (GOLD analysis project Ga0081606, IMG submission 71127) | Earthworm egg capsule microbial community from the University of Washington, USA - E. fetida Yelm (SPADES assembly) (version 2) | ecosystem: Host-associated > Annelida > Reproductive system... | reverse complement strand
CGAACGTTCCGGTGTTCTCGCGCGACAGACCGGCCAGCACATTGTCGGTGTCATCGAGACAATGTCGGCGTTCATTCCGCCCGGCGGTGGAGCCGCGGTGGAACTCTTCGGTGCAGGCGGTGGTGCACTGCTGGCCGAGCGGCTCAGCGCCGGTCAGGATGTCGCGGTGCCGCTGCTGGCGAGCGTGCCACTGAGCATCGGACTGCGCGAGGGAGGCGACCAGGGTGTCCCGATCGTGCTGTCCACTCCGAATGATCCGGCCGCCCGGGTTCTCACTGCCACGGCCACCGCACTCACCGCACTCGGTCGCAACCTCAGTGGCCGACACCTGCCATTGAATCTCCTGTAGTCGGCGCAACACCAGATACCCCGGGCCGGTTAACATCAATGCTAAGTCGCCTCAGAATCGAACGGGATGGCGCGGTCAGCACCCACCGGCTCCGCTCCACCGGTTGCGGGGACATCCCTGTTGGACAAAAATGACGCCGCGGTGGTCTGGTGTGGCGCTCCGGAGGGTGTCATCGAGTCGGTATTACCGTCCTGTGCATCATTACCGTCCTGTGCATCGGGAACCGACGGCGAACGCCCGAGTGCTGGCTTAGGCCCACTATCGGAAAACGGGTCAGCGTCCGCGAGTGCCTCGCGGATGATCCGACGGGGATCGTACTGGCGCGGATCCAACTTACGCCAGTCAATCTCCTCGAAGTCCTCGCCCATCTCGTCTTTCATCCGCTCCCGGGCACCGTTGGCCATCTCACGCAGTGACCGCACGAGGCGCGCCAGTTGCGCGGCATAGTGAGGCAGCCGCTCCGGCCCCAGCAAAAACACGGCGATCACTCCGATCATGAGGAGCTTCTCAAATGTCATTCCAAACATCGGTCACTCCTTCCATCACGGTGTCTGAGCTACTGCGCCAGCATATCGATCCAGAATGCCTGCCTGAAACATCACGACAAGATCCCCGCTGTGTTCGTATTAATGGTGCACGTACGCGGCGAGGATACAGGCTTTCGTCGCCGCCGCTGACAGTTCCAGATTAATGGTGCATGTACGCGGCAAGGAGGCTTCGCGGCGGTGCGCGTCGCACTGTGTTCGACGTGATGGGGCACCTTCCACACAACTCAGCTCGCGCGAAACACCGGGCACACCGCAGAAGCTACACTCTGACCGCCCGTTAGGCTGGGTAGGCATCACCGCCAACGGGGAGTACACGTGTCTGACCAGGAACTGAACTGGAAGTTCGTTGACAACCAGGTCATCGAATCTGACGGTATCGCGCGCGCGCGACAGGTCTCCCACGAACTCGGTGTCGAGCCGGTCTCGCCCGCCATTGGGGCGCAGTTGGCCGTTGTGACCGCCGCGATCAACGCCGAGTCAATCATTGAAATTGGCACGGGGGTTGGAGTCTCTGGCCTGTGGATGCTCCAGTCTGCCCGTCGCGCAGTCCTCACGTCGATCGACATTGAAGCCGACTACCAGCAGCATGCTCGACAGGCCTTTCACGAGGCCGGGTATCCGAGCGCCCGCACCCGCCTTATCACCGGGCGCGCCTCCGAGGTGCTGCCGCGGATGAACGAGCGTTCCTACGACGTGGTTGTCATTGATGCCGACGGTGCCTCGGTCATCGAGTATGCCGAACACGGACTGCGGCTGGCGAAGTCCGGCGGGAGCGTACTCATCGCGCACGCGCTGTGGAAGGGGCGGGTCGCGAACCCAGCCCGGCGGGATGACACAACGTCGGCGTTTCGCACCCTGCTAACCGAACTCGGAAAATCCGCTGCGGTCGCAGCATCTATTTCTCCCGCCGGGGACGGACTGCTGCACGTCGTCAAACTCACTGACTAGCTGTCTTCGGCCATGAAGTTGCCCTGCGGCACCGATCGCAAGCAGCCCACGAAACACGCGTCCCAGGCGAACAATACCGGCCCACAGGGCTAACGGAGGTCGTTAAGGGTCAACAAAGATCGCGCGACCCCTCAACCACACCGGCACACACCGCCCTCACGCGGCTACGCGGGGTTGACAATCTTACTCAGCACCTCGTGGAGCTCGCGCGCTTCGGCGTCGTTCACTGACACGACAAGCCGTCCGCCACCCTCCAGAGGCACCCGAACGATGATCACTCGGCCCTCTTTCACTGCCTCCATTGGCCCGTCTCCGGTGCGTGGCTTCATGGCCGCCATTGCGTATCCTTTCCCTGGCTACAGTCCATTATCTGACATCCAGCACGGGGGGCGAAATCACGGTGGGATGGCTCGGCACGAGCCATCCCACCAACCGCTGCTAGACGAGTGAGCCCTACGCTGTGCAGATACGCGTCACCGACTCCTGATTTGTTCCTCCCACCGATGCGTTGACCCAGGGTGCGATGTCCTCCCCACGCCTGGGATACGGTCGAGTTTCTTCGCATCCACATGAACCAGATCCCCTGGGATTTGTTCGCTCGTATCGCACGGGCTTTGTCTTAGGCATCCGCACCCCTTGGTGGTTCGGTCAATATGCCCCCACAACGGCACCCGATACCGGGCAAGCCCTACGTGGGAACAACACCTACGCAACCGGGTCACAGCATGAAAAAAAACCCCCAAGCCCTTCATCTGGACCAAAACCACCACCCAGATCCCCGAAACCCTGGGACAACTATGACAACGAACCTCAGACGCAGGACACTAGCACGTAACCGAACCTCTCAGAATGGACGGTATGACTCGTTCTGCTCCAACGGTACCAATGTGTTCCGTTGAAGTTCCCGTGGGCGCTTCCACCTTGGACACGGGAGAACCTCATCACGACTAAACCGCTCTGCTTGCCGCAGTGCCAGTGCCGCACCCTCTGCTTCCTCAGAGGTCTTCGTGGGCATCGATAACGGGCGGGAGGAGCGGTCTTCCAACCCGGCTTCGCCTTCGGTTCGACGCGGTGTGGTGTCAGTCCGAGTGCCTTCCAGACCCCTCCGATTGTCGATGTCCACAGCCCGGTGCACTCCGGCCATCTTCGCCTTCGACCACTGCGTCGCGTTCTGAGAAACGGGCCCCAGCCTCGCTACCTCGACGTGCAACGACGTGGGATACCAGTTCGGGCCAGGGAGACAAATCTCGACAAATTATGCATGACCGCACTTATGCACTTGTGCATAAATGCAATGTGTGTAAAATTGCATTCATGCAAAAATGTGGTCTTGGCCTGCGGGACCGGAAACGACTCGAAACGCGCGCACGGATGGAACGGGCCGCGGTCGAGATTGTGCTGCGTGACGGACTCGCACACGCGACCATCGACGCAATTAGCGACGCCGCCCACGTCTCCCCGCGAACATTCTTCAACTACTTCGAGAGCAAAGAAGACGCCATTCTAGGGCTCCAGAGCATCCACCTGACCGATGAACTGGTCCAGGCGCATATCCCAGAGGCCGAGTCCGGCGACATCATCCCGGCACTCGTCGGTCTGCTGCTGGAACTGTTTGCCCCGGTACTCGCCAACTCTGCGCTGCACGACTCGCGCACGACAATCATCCAGCTCTACCCAGAACTTCTCAGTCGCCACCTCGCGCAAAAGACCCGAATTTCAGACGAACTTACTCAGGCCATACAGACACTCATGGCATACGATTCCCGATTTTCCTCAGCGGAAGCGGCCCAAAATCCCCTCGCGGAACTAATCCTTGCCCTCTGCGGAACTGCGGTGCGTGTCGCGATCCGAGAAGAAATCGCGGACACCCGCGAGCCCTCCGCCACCCAGATCAAAATCAGAGCCATCACGCTCGCCAGGCAGATAGTAGAAAAACTCAATGACTGATGTACTGCCGCAGCCGCAGCCGACCAAACGCTCGATCCTGCTCATCTTTGCAGGCCTGATGGTCACGATGCTGCTTGCCTCGCTCGATCAGACCATCTTCAGCACGGCGCTGCCCACCATCGTCGGCGAACTCAACGGCGTCAACCACATGCTGTGGGTCACAACGGCCTATATCCTCGCCTCCACGATCATGCTGCCGGTGTACGGAAAACTCGGCGATCTCATCGGTCGCAAGGGCCTGTTCATCGGTGCGATTTCGCTGTTCATCCTCGGCTCCATCATCGGTGGGATATCCCGCGACATGACGTGGCTTATCACCGGCCGCGCCATCCAGGGCCTCGGTGGTGGCGGACTCATGACCCTCTCGCAGGCAATCATTGCCGACGTGATCCCGGCGCGTGAACGCGGTCGCTACACGGGCATCATGGGCGGGGTGTTTGCCCTCTCCTCCGTGGCGGGGCCCCTGCTTGGTGGATGGTTCACCGAGGGCATTGGCTGGCGGTGGGCGTTCTGGATGAACATCCCGTTGGGCATCCTCGCTATCGTCTCGGTGGTCGTGTTTCTGCGCCTGCCACGGCACACTGGCGGCGTTCCGAAGCTCGATTATGCGGGAATGGGACTGCTCGCGGTCACCTCCACCTGCCTCGTCCTCGTCACAACGTGGGGCGGTACAACATACGACTGGAATTCCCTCACCATCACCGGCCTTATCGCTGCGACCGTCATCGCGGGTGTCGCCTTCGTCATCGTCGAGCATTCGGCCCCTCAAGCAATCATGCCCCTGCATCTTTTTAAGGATCGTAACTTCGTGCTCACGACGATCGCCGGACTCATCACGGGTATCGCAATGTTCGGTGCTCTCGCCTACCTCCCCACGTACCTACAGATGGTGACCGGGGCTGGTGCCACCCAGGCCGGGTTCCTCATGATCCCCATCATGGCCGCGCTGCTCATCAGCTCAATCGGGTCCGGTCAACTGGTCAGCAGGTTTGGTCGCTACAAGTGGTTCCCCGTTGCCGGAACCGCAATTGTCGCCGCTGCCCTCCTCCTTATGTCCACAATGACTCCGGAGCTGCCAACCTGGATCCTGTGCTCCTATCTTGCCCTGATGGGCCTGGGGTTGGGGATGACAATGCAACTGCTCATTCTCATCGTGCAGAACTCGTTCCCGGTCAGTGAGGTCGGAACAGCAACCGCCTCCAACAACTATTTCCGCCAGATCGGGGCATCCCTCGGAGCAGCAGTTGTGGGGAGCCTTTTCGTCACCAAGCTGACGAGTATCCTCGGCGAGAGGCTCCCCGCGGATAGCGGGGCCGGAGGGAACAACTCCTTCACTCCGGACCTCGTGCGGCACCTCCCGAGTGCTGTTCGCGAGACTATCATCGGTGCGTACAACAACGCACTGACCCCGGTGTTCCTCTACCTGGTGCCCATCATGCTCGTCGCTGTGACCCTGCTCATGTTTGTGAAGGAAAAGCCGCTCGCCACGACAATCGAGCGCGCCCCTCACCCCGAGTCGCTTGAAACCGAGCTAGCCGACCTCACCGGAGCATCCGTCTAACCGCCCGACTCTCCCGGTTACGGCGGCGTCCAGTCACCCCGTGACCATACCCACGTGATCGTGAGCCACCACCACTGCAGAACGAGGAAGAGTATTACAAGAAGCCCTCGGTACCACCGGTTACGCGGGAGCGCAAGCACTCCCACCAGCGGAAAGAGCGGTGCGAGCAGCCGAAACGTACTCGACTGCGGGAAGAACACGGCAAACAGGTAGAGACTGTAGCATCCCAACCACAGCCACACCTCTCGGCCCGTTCGCTGCAGAACCGGCTGCGCGAGCACGACGACCCACAGCACAACGAGCGTCGCGACCGCCACAATACTGAACGTGGTTGACCATCCGAACTGGTTGGTTCCCCACCACACTCCACTCTGAAACCACGGGGCGAACGGAACGAAGTCGTGATCTCCGATGTAGGAGGAACGCCACGCCAATTCAGTGTCTACATATGCACTCGGGCTCCCCGTGCGAATCCATGCCACAACCGACCACGCCAACCCGGTGGCACCCGCCACAAACGCAGACAGCGCAACCCATCCTCGCTCAGACCAGCCGAACTCGTCAGTGCGTCGAGTGAAAAAGCGCCAAAACCAATACAATCCGAGTGCGAGAGCAAATGCGAGAGAGCCAGGTCTTGTGAACGACCAGACCGTCACCACGAGCATGAGCCACCCCCACTGCCGCGTTACAAACAGCAGCAGGGATGCCGCGATGAGCAGAAACGTGAGCGACTCCGCGTACCCCAACTGCATAATCACCGAAACGGGTGCAACCTGAAACAGCAGTACGCCGTAGAGCGCTTGATCCTCGGCGAGATACCGGATAAGCAATCGATAGAACACAAGTGTTGCAGCAAAGCCCGCAGCAACAGCGATGATCACCGAGGCGGTGTTCCACGGGAGGCCAGTGAGCGTGAGAGCATTGACGATCACAGGATAGATCGGCAGGAATGCCCACGCGCTCTCAGCTACAGTGCCGTCTGGTTTCAGCGGCAAAGTGGTTGGATACCCGTGAGTCACTATTCTCTGGTACCACCCGGCATCCCAGAAGTTTGCGAACGAGAAGTAGTCGGGCTGTGCGCCGGTCCAGAAGCTCGCCGGCTGTTGAGCCGCCAGTATCAGGAGGAACACCGTCGAGACCAGTCGGGCTGCCACCGCAACAACGATCACTCGAGCCCACCACGGCAGCAACCACCACCGCTGTCGAATCGCGTCAACAGCCCATACACCGGGGCTGAATTGAATACTCCTGGTTGCGGGTTCGGGGTTCTGTGCGCTCACGCTGACGGTGTCTGTTCGCCTGTCAACCACGAGCGCAGTGACACCTCGCACGAGAAGATTTGGGAGGCCACGACATGCTCGTCGTCAGCGTGCGCCTTGAGCGGGTCACCCGGCCCAAAGTTTACCGCGGGAATCCCCCGTTCGCTGAACCGGGCCACATCGGTCCAACCGTACTTCGGGAGCACCTCAACACCAACGGCGGCGACAAACTCCTGTACGAGCGGCGAGTCAAGGCCCGGGCGGGCGCCGGGCGCGGCATCCACGACCGTCACCTCGCATTCGGGGAACAGGTCGCAAACGAACTGGGATGCCTCGGCGACCGTGCGACTCGGCGCGAACCGGTAATTGACGGTGAGCATTGCACTGTCGGGGATGACGTTTCCCGCAACCCCACCGGTCACACTGACCGCATTGAGGCCTTCCCGGTAGGCGAGCCCGTCAACGATCACCGTTTCCGGCTGGAAGTCGGCGAGCCTCTGCAATACAGGCGCAAGCTTGTGGATCGCGTTGACGCCCACCCATCCGCGCGCCGAGTGCGCACGCACGCCGACCGCTCGGATTTCAGCCCGGAGGGTTCCGTTGCATCCGCCCTCGATCTTGCTGTTTGACGGTTCTCCCAGGATCGCAAAATCACCGTGCAGGAGTTCCGGCCGATGTCGCGCGAGTCGGCCCAGCCCGTTGAGATCGCTCGAAACTTCCTCGTTGTCGTACCAGATCCACGTCACATCAACGCTCGGTGCGGTGAGTTCGGCCGCGAGTTTGAGTTGCACGGCGACTCCTGCTTTCATATCGACCGTGCCGCGACCGGTAATGATCTCCTCGCCGTCACGCCGTGTCACCACCGTGGGCAGATTGTGGTTAACCGGCACGGTGTCGATGTGTCCTGCAATGACAACCCGCCGACTTCGTCCAAGGTGCGTTCGAGCAACGATCGCATTTCCATCCCGAATGGTCTCCAGGTGGGATGCCCCGGCCAGCGCCTGTTCGATGCGGTCGGCGAGCAGTTGTTCTGTTCCTGACACACTCGGGATGTCACACAACGCCCGAGTTAACGTCACAGAGTCTGCGGTGAGATCAAGCGGGGTCGAGGAAGCGGCGAAACCAGACACCTCACCAGCATACGTTCACGCCGGAGCACTCAAGTATGGTTCCGACTACAACCACGCTACGGACGGTGAAGAGAGTGCTGGACTGGGCGCGCGGGGCGAGCTATTACTGTCTAGTTCGGGGTGTTAGCTGAGCAGTGCTGGACTGGGCGCGCGGGGCGAGCACCGCGGGAGCACCGCCGCCGAGCACCGGTGCTCTCGCTCAGCGAGAGCACCGGTAAGACCCTCAGGACAGACGGAGCTCGCTGTGCCACGACCATTCCCAGTACGCTGGGACGCATGTCTGACAGCACCAAACCCGCGTCCGCCTCCCGCCGAGCGTGGGGGCACGGTCTCGCAACGATCGCATCCGACGGCACGGTACTTGACACCCGGTATCCGAACACGGCACTCGGCGAACGGCCCGCGGAAACCGACATCCCGAACTCGGTCACAGAGGCCGAGGGCAGTGACCCTCGGCGTGCGGTCACGAGTGTGCCCGTCACCACCGAGATCGATCTGGATGCCCCACCCACCAGTACCTCGGACGCCTACCTGCGCCTCCACCTGCTCTCGCACCTGCACGTCGCTCCGAACACCATCAACCTCGACGGAATCTTCGGACAGCTACCCATCGTCGCGTGGACAAACGCGGGACCGATGCATCCGAGCGATGTCGCCCGTTCGCGGTGTGCGCTGGCGCGCGCGGGCATCTTCGTGCTCGGCCTCGATAAGTTCCCCCGACTGCTTGATTACGTCATTCCGGAGGGCGTACGGATCGCCGACGCAGCACGGGTCCGACTCGGCGCATACCTGGCCCCGGGCACGACCGTCATGCACGAGGGCTTCGTGAACTTCAACGCCGGCACCCTTGGCACAACCATGATCGAGGGGCGAGTTTCACAGGGAGTTGTCGTCGGTATTGGCTCGGATGTCGGTGGGGGGGCATCCATCATGGGCACGCTGTCGGGCGGCGGAACTCAGCGCGTGAGCATTGGTGAGCGCGCGCTGCTCGGCGCGAACTCCGGAATTGGCATCTCTATTGGCGATGACTCCATCGTCGAAGCCGGGCTCTACGTCACCGCGGGAACAAAGGTTGTTGTTCTCGACAGTGCCGAGGGGCGCCCCGATACCGTCAAAGCACGCGAGCTGAGTGGCGTGCCGAATCTACTGTTCCGCCGCAATTCGATCAGTGGGCAGGTGGAGGCGCTCTCCCGCGCCGGAGGCGGCGGTATCCTCAACAAAGCCCTGCACGCATAGCGCGAGCGGCTACACGACGAGCAGCCCGGCAGCAGCAAACCGGATACAAGAACACCAGAGACAACCCGGAGAACACCCGAGACAACCCGTGGGCAGGTTCATCGGCTGTGCGGGGTTGGGCAAGATATGCCGGTCGCGGACCGCGCGTTGAAAACTGCGGAGAGGATGCCATGCGCGCGCTTCACGGTGGCGGAGGCCAAGATTCTCATTGCTGGCCCCGACGAGGATGCCGTGCGCGCGCTTCACGGTGGTTGAGCTGTGAGTTTGTGCTTGCTTCATCTACCCACTGCTGAATCTCACTGTGTCGAAGCCCTGCCACACCCCGGTTACCCCATACCGGCTCAACCTGAATGCGCCACATGCTCTCGACACGTCGAACCGCCGAGGGTTTCACGTGTGTTCAACCGGCCAGAACAACACGCGCCGCCGGATACCGGGGTTCAGCCACCGACCAGAATGGCACGCTACACCGCGGGGTAGTGCCGCTCCGGCTCCCCCACGTACAACTGTTGCGGGCGACCGATCTTGGTCTGCGGGTCGGTGTTCATTTCTCGCCAGTGGGCGATCCACCCCGGCAACCGCCCGATCGCGAACAGCACGGTGAACATACGGGTAGGAAATCCCATCGCCTTGTAGATAACTCCCGTATAAAAGTCGATGTTCGGGTAGAGTCGGCGCTCTTTGAAGTAGTCATCTTCGAGCGCAATCTGCTCAAGTTCTTTGGCTAAATCAAGCAACGGATCGGACACCCCGAGCCCTGCCAGCACCGCATCAGCCGAGGTCTTGACAATCTTCGCGCGCGGATCGTAGTTCTTGTACACACGGTGACCAAAACCCATGAGTTTGACGCCACCCTCCTTGCGCTTGACCCGTTCCACAAACTTTGCCACGCCGTCACCCGAGTCGCGGATGTTCGCGAGCATCTGCAAGACAGCTTCGTTGGCACCGCCGTGCAGCGGTCCTGATAGCGCGTGGATACCCGCCGAGATTGATGCGTACAGGTTGGCACCGGTCGACCCCACGAGCCGCACAGTTGAGGTTGAGGCATTTTGCTCGTGGTCTTCATGCAAAATGAGCAGGCGGTCAAGCGCTTTCGCGAGCGTCGGGTCAATGTGGTACGGCTCGGCAAAGGTGCCAAAGTTCATCCGAAGAAAATTGGGCACAAAGTCGAGTGCGTTGTCAGGGTACAAGAACGCCTGCCCGAGGCTTTTCTTGTGCGCATAGGCGGCAATGATGGGCAGTTTGGCGAGCAACCGGATGGTCGTGAGCTCCACATCGCCCGGATCATGCGGGTCGGAGGAGTCCTCGTAGTAGGTCGACAGCCCCGATACCGCGCTGGAGAGCACCGCCATCGGGTGCGCGGTATGCGGCAGCGCCTTGAAGATCTGTTTGAGGTCTTCGTGCAAAAGGGTGTGTCGACGAACTTTCTCGTCGAATTCACCAAGTTGGTCGGGGGTCGGCAGCGACCCGCAGAGCAATAACCACGCCACCTCCAGGTAGGTGGAGTGTTCTGCAAGCTCTTCGATCGGGTAGCCGCGGTAGCGAAGGATTCCTGCGTCACCGTCAATGTACGTGATCGCCGAGCGAGTTGACGCGGTGTTCACAAAACCATAGTCAAGTCCCGTGTACCCGGTCTGTTTTGTGAGCGTCGAAAAATCTATGCTGGATGCCCCGGACACCGCGGGCAGAACCGGAAACTCGACCTCACCCTCGGGAAAGCGAAGACACACGGAAGAACTGCCCTGTTTTGGCTGCGGACACTCATTCCAACTCACGGTACCTCCTGGGTCACTCTGTCTCTCCCTCGTCGCGGGTAGCAACCCGGGCTCCCTACAGCCTAGACGGGACATCCGACACCCGGTGACAACCCCTGGTTGTGCCCGCACAGTCGAATGGCCCAAGGAGGGAGAAGCAAAAACCCTTTCGACGCGACAGACAGGCACAAACGGGAGGGGAACAGACGGGTAGATACCGGAGGTCACGCCCTAAACAACAGCGAGTCGGGATGCCGCGGCCGCAGCCCGCTCGTCGGTGACCGTCAGCGACAGCCGCACGTGCTGCGGAAAGTGCGGACCGTAGAACGGGCCGGGCCCGGCAATGATCCCCAACCCGGCAAGCCAATCAATCGACTCCCACGCGTCACGGCCCTCGGATGCCCAGAGATAGAGTCCCGCTTCGCTCCGATCGACCTGAAACCCGGCGGCTTCGAGCGCAGGCTTGAGCAGTGCTCGCCGCACACGGTACCGCTCCTTCTGTTCCGCGACGTGCGTGTCGTCAGTGAGCGCGGCGATCATCGCCGCCTGCAGCGGCTGTGCGAGCATGAGGCCCGCGTGCTTGCGCACATTCGTGAGCCGACCGATGAGGTCGGCACAGCCGGCCAGAAACGCGGTGCGATAGCCCGCCATGTTCGACTGTTTGGAGAGAGAGTACGCCACGAGCGTGTCGCGACGGTCGCTGCCGAGCACGCGCGGATCGAGCAGGCTCGGCACCGGGACATCCGCCCACTGCCCGTCCCATCCGAGTTCGGCGTAGCACTCGTCGCTGACGATGACGGCACCGAGTTCGCGCGCTCGGGCGCGCGCAGCCTGCAACTCGGGAATATCGAGCACCCGACCGTCGGGGTTTCCAGGGCTGTTCAGCCACACCAGCTTTGCCTCGGGGGGCCACAGTGTGGGGTCATCCTCGGCGACGGCGGTTGCCCCCACGAGCACGGCACCCATTTCGTAGCTCGGGTAGGCCGCGCGCGGGTGAACGATAACATCACCCTCGCCGAGTCCGAGTAAAAACGGGAGCAGCGCCACGAGCTCTTTTGACCCCACGGTGGGCAGCACCTCGGCGAGGGTCAGTCCGGTCACTCCGCGGCGGCGAGCAAACCAGGCGATGATCGCGTTCCTCAGATCGGCCGTGCCGACCGTCAACGGGTAGGCGGGGGCGTTGCTTGCAGCGGCAAGAGCATCACGCACGATGGTGGGTGTGGCATCCACCGGCGATCCGATCGAGAGGTCGATCACGCCATCGGGGTGTGCCGCAGCACGTTCCCGGTAGGGGATCATGTGGTCCCAGGGGTAATCGGGCAGCGGAGGGCGGGACATCTGAACCTGTTCAGTGAGCCTGCGGGGGCAGCGCAGAAATGACGGGGTGGTCTTTGGCAATAACACCGACCTTCGCGGCGCCACCGGGAGAGCCGATGTCGTTAAAAAACTCAACATTCGCGGTGTAGTAGTCTGCCCACTGCTCGGGCAGGTCGTCTTCGTAGTAGATCGCTTCGACCGGACACACCGGCTCACACGCGCCACAGTCAACACACTCATCGGGATGAATGTAAAGTGACCGTTCTCCCTCGTAAATGCAGTCAACAGGGCACTCATCGATACACGCGCGATCTTTCACATCGACGCAGGGCAAGGCGATGACGTAGGTCACGTGGCGGTATTTCCTTCCGGACGAAGTGGAACAATCAGTCTACGCCCGAGCTGCTGACGACCCCGGCTGTATTGCGTTGCGGGTCGCCCTGCCGAGTGTCGGTTGCGGTCGGGTTGTGAATACCGCCGTGGTGCAGGCTGTTGTCGTGGTGCGGATGGCGAGCTGCGGTCCGCGGCCACAGCAGCACGAGCAGCGACACCGTCAACACTCCGTACTGCCAGATGGTGCCGAGCGGTAGTTGGTGTGGCAGATCCACGACCACTTGTGACCCGCCCGAACTTGTCAGTGTGAAGACGCTGACGCTGCCGAGCACCCCGAGTGCGGCACCCAGAGCCGGAAGAAATCCCCTCCCCAGCACGCGGATTCCGCCGAGTCGGAGCGCGATCAAGAGTGCTGCGAATCCGACCAGGCACAACACCAGTCCCCAGGGGATCTGAATCGTACCAATCCACGCGGACGTGCGGTGGCGGGTTGTTGTGGCAGCGCCGTAGAACACACCAATTATTGCGCACAGCACGAACTGGCCCGCACGAATAAACGGGGAACGCAGCACAGAAGACACGGGTCTGACCTTAGTCTCGTCGCTGTCCGGCATCATCATCGGGGTATCCATCTGTATACCTTTACACCCCCATTTTTTACCTTATCTATGTTGATCTTTGAATGCCCACGCTACTGTTTCTTCAACCGGGACGTCGCCCGCGCCCGCGCCGACTGCTCCAGCTCAACCTTGCGGATGCGCACTTTCTCCGGCGTCACCTCGACGCACTCGTCTTCGCGAGCAAACTCCAGGCACTCTTCGAGCGACAGCTGTCGTGGCGGTGTCATTGATTCGAAGTTGTCGGCGGTAGACGAGCGCATGTTCGTGAGTTTTTTTTCTTTCGTGATGTTGACGTCCATGTCGTCGGCGCGGGAGTTCTCGCCAATAACCATGCCCTCGTAGACCTCTTCGGTCGGGTTGACGAAAAAACTCATCCGTTCCTGCAGCGCGATGATCGCAAACGGAGTGACAACACCGGAGCGGTCGGCGACAATTGATCCGTTGTTGCGGGTCACGATTTGTCCAGCCCAAGCCTCATACCCGTGCGAGATGGCGTTCGCGATACCGGTGCCGCGAGTGGTGGTGAGGAACTCGGTGCGGAAGCCGATGAGACCACGGCTGGGGACGATGAACTCCATGCGCACCCATCCGGTGCCGTGGTTGGACATGTTCTCCATCCGACCCTTGCGGGCGGCTAACAACTGCGTGATTGCACCGAGATAATCCTCGGGAGCATCAATCGTGAGGTGTTCGTAGGGTTCGTGCGTCTTGCCGTCCACGACGCGGGTGACAACCTGCGGCTTACCCACGGTGAGTTCGAACCCTTCCCGACGCATCTGTTCGACAAGAATCGCAAGCGCGAGCTCGCCACGGCCCTGCACCTCCCACGCATCCGGCCGACCGATATCGAGCACTCGCAGCGAGACATTTCCGACGAGCTCGCGGTCGAGTCGGTCTTTCACCATCCGGGCGGTGAGCTTGTGCCCCCTCACCTTGCCAACCAGCGGCGAGGTGTTCGTGCCAATCGTCATCGAAATTGCGGGTTCATCCACCGAAATCGCGGGCAGCGGGCGCACATCGTCAATGTCGGCGAGAGTCTCACCGATCGTGATGTCATCGATTCCCGCGACGGCGATGATGTCACCCGGCCCGGCCTCGTCAGCGGGATGGCGCTCCAGCGCCTTCGTCTTCAACAACTCCGTGATTCGAGCGGTTGTGTGCGAACCATCGTGACGCACCCAGGCAACGGTTTGCCCCTTCTTCACGGTGCCGTTGAAGACGCGCAGCAGTGCGAGCCGACCGAGAAACGGGGAGGCGTCGAGATTGGTAACCCACGCCTGGAACGGGGCATCCGGGTCATATTCCGGTGCGGGAATATGAGTGAGGATGGCGTCAAACAGCGGTTCGAGGTTCTCCGAGTCGGGCAGGCTGCCGTTCTCGGGTTTGTATGCTGATGCGCGGCCGGCCCTACCCGAGGCGTAGACGATCGGCACATTAAGGATCGCGTCGAGATCAAGGTCGGGTACATCGTCGGACAGGTCGGAGGCGAGTCCGAGCAGCAGGTCTTGGCTTTCCGCAACGACCTCATCGATCCGGGCATCGGGGCGGTCGGTCTTATTGACAAGCAAAATAACGGGCAGACGCGCTTCCAGGGCTTTTCGGAGCACGAAGCGGGTTTGCGGGAGAGGACCCTCCGAGGCATCCACCAACAGCACAACGCCGTCGACCATGGAGAGGCCGCGCTCCACCTCGCCACCAAAGTCAGCGTGACCGGGGGTGTCGATGACATTGATCGTGATCGGGCCCTCGGTGGCGTGCTGACCGTCGTATTCGATCGCGGTGTTCTTCGCAAGAATCGTGATGCCCTTTTCGCGTTCGAGCTCGTTCGAGTCCATTGCCCGTTCATCAACATGCGCGTGCGCAGCAAACGAGTTGGTCTGTTTGAGCATCGCGTCGACGAGAGTGGTTTTGCCGTGGTCAACGTGCGCAACAATCGCCACGTTGCGCAGTGTGCTGCGGTGAGCCTTCGCCATGGTGTCCTCCGGGCGCGCGGATGCCCGCGGCGATTAGGGTGGGATATCGCCCGGAAACAGGGCGTTGTCCCAGTCTACCGTCCGGGTGATAGGTCAGCGGTTGCGTCGGCCCGGTCTTGAACGTGGGTGTCATGGGTGGGGACGATCACGATCGCACCCGCTGTCGTGAGCGTGCGAAGTAGATCAATAATGTTGTCACCGTTGCGATCATCCAACGACGCGGTAGGTTCATCAACAAAAACAATCTCGGGATGGTGCAGAAGAAAATTCTGGAACATGAACCCAAACGAACGGCGAAACAATAGGCGCCGCTGCTTACCGCGCGATGACACGGATGCACCGTTGTACGCCACCATCCCCTCGGTAAGTGGCTCCAGCAGGCCAAGACAGTTCAGAAGCATTGTCTTACCTACCTCCGACGGACCAACGAGCGCCGTGATCGTTCCCGGCGAGAACTCAACATCAAGACCAGACCAGAGAATTCTCGTACCGATTCTCTTCCCCAACCCCGAACCGGTCAGTGGATCTACCACCCAGAACCTGCGCCACCGTCAGTTGTGGCAGTACCTAATGCACAGTTGTCTGTGGCGATGGACAACGGCGCTCAAGATGTATCGCCACCATGAACTTGTCACTCGGTGGGGCACGGGCACCTACTTCGCTGACCCCTACACCGCATGGCGACGCGGAACTAATGAGCACCACAACGCTCGGATCCGACGCTACCTATTTCTCTCGAGCAGTGTTGGTTCTGCCAGCTTTCACAGCGACACTGTGTGCTGCGAGCACCTGCGTGAACCTTTTTGTAGATGCGGACATTACTAAGTGTGGGTCCGTTTCATCCGAACCGGACCGAAGCGCAAGAAGCACGAAGGGAATCACTGTGCGATTCGGAAACAGAGTCAGAAGCAAGAGCCTCGTGGTTGGTGTAGTAGCTGCGGCGCTCGTTCTCGGTGGCGTGAGCGCCGCCTCGGCCACAACCTCGTATCCCGAGGGCGGCACGTGGCATTACGGAACCAACGGCAGCTTCGTCTACTCAAACTATTTCCACGCCCGACGTTGGCACTCAGCGACTGTGGAAAACTGCGACAGAGTGCGGTTGGCTAAATCGATCGCCCGCCCAGGATTGTGGGCGAGCGCGCGGAGCTATGGAGGTTGCCCCGTCAAGGGTCGGGTTGACCACGCATATTATAACGTCTGGTAGGTTTTTCAGCGCGATAGAGCTGGGTCCGTGCAATGCTTTATCCAGCACGGGCCCAGTTCCGTTGTGTTTTGTCGATGAGGAAAGGTCTCTTGTGCATGCGCTGTTGAAGGTTGCGATCTGCGTCGAATTATTGATCGTGGGGCTCCACGGTTTCTCCGACGCGGAAGGAAGCGCAAGGCTGTACCCGTTTGGTGCTACAGCGCTGATAGATATCCGTGCTGTTCCGCAAGTGGATGATGTTGGTGAGCGATTTGTTGCTGCTAGTGAACGAGAGTCGGTTCCGCTGGGGCGCATTCGGTATTCGACGACACCGTCTGGAACGGTGCAAACGATTGCTCTTACCCCTTCGGCGGTTGGTGTGATTGCTCAGAAAGACCGCGAACGAGTCTTCGGATTCACCACCCCCGTCACGACCACCACCGTTTTTGGTAGCGGTGATGAGGTGGTTGGTCGGTGGGTGAGTTTTGGCACGGAAGCCCAAACCGCGGCTCTTGTTACGCGACTTACAGATGAAGGTTTCACCGTCGAAGCGCTCACTGAGTCTGACGCGTTACGGAGTAGTTCACTCCTGGAAAATCTTCCGAGTCGAGTGATTGAGGTGGCGGGGTTGCTTGCTGTCTTTGTGGCGGGAATTGTGTCCTCGGCACGGGCGACACGGGTGCGGGCCATCCGGCAACTTTTTGGTGCACGAGCGGCACGAACTGTTGCACAGGAAGCGGGAGTCACCGTCGGGTTCACTGCGATTGCGGGGTTCGTTGCGCTTGTGGTGTGGGGGGTTGCTGCAGTGGTGGGGTGGGGTGGACGGGATAGTTTTACCGGGCCTGGTCTTTTTGTTGTGATTCCGATCATTATCGCTGCGGTGTGCTGCGCAGTGATGTGTGTTGCAGCTTCCGGGATTGCGGCATCGGTTGTGCGACGGATCACTGATCAAGTCGCGGGGAAGCGGCCATTGAGGCTTATTCAGGTCGTTTCAACGGGTGTATTTATTATGGTCATTATCGGTGCGTTTATGGGAATAGAACGAATGGCAGAATCGACCCAGAAGTTGAACGGCGCCCTCCACGTGCAAAATCTCTGGCAGTCAGAACCAGAGGCCCGAGCGGTCAGCATTAGAGGGGTCAGTGATGAGTTCGTCGATGAGAGACTGCCGAACTGGGCACGGATGGTTCGTCAGTTCGCCTCGGAAAACCTCATCCTCCTCTCGTATTTGCAGGATCAATGCAGTACCGCCTATGCGGGACAGTGCTTTTTCGTTGACCGAGGCTACCTTGACCGCACACCCATTAGGGCTGCTGATGGCACACGCATCAGCCCGACCGGTGCCTTAGCAAAAGCATATTTACCACCCTCTTTTACCGGGGAAAATTCGGAGATCAATAAGGACATTGCCGAGCTTCTCATATTTCTGAGAGGTCGTCTAAGCGGTGAAGCTGGAAGCGGCTCATCCACTCTTCCGCCCGGAGCGGTTGCCGAGCCCGGTGTGCTTGCACCGGATCAAACTCTTCCGGTTTATAGTAGCCGATACCGACCCGGTGAGGAAACAGTGACGGATCCCCTCCTGATCGTGCTGGACGATGAAGCGTATGCAGGGGATATTTCTCTGGACGCATCGAGTTCTGGCATGCTCATTTTCTTCACACCCAGCGACACGCTGGAACGGGCGGTAGATCGAGCGGGAATTCGCCCTCTCGTATTCAGTATCGATCGGCCAGCTAATCTTGCTGCCTCAGAAGCAATCCAGGCACGCGCTGCGCTGCTTCGTGAAGGCATCATCCTAGCCTCGGGCCTTATTATCGCATTCGCGCTGCTGTTTCTACTCAGCGCAGCGTACGTTGAACGACAACGAAAACCACTGTTCCTCAGTTATCTACACGGCCAGAGCTTCCTGCGTCGCTACGCCGGTTACCTGACCTTCCTCACCGCAATCGTCACACTCGGGGTACTGCTCTCGGTCGGGATCAGGATGAGTCCTCACATCGAGTCACTCTCCGGACGGGCAGCGCTTGGTGTTGTATTTGTCCTCGCCACAATCCCGTTGCTCGCCACGAACGAACGCCGATTCCGCGCCGATTTCCTCAAACACCCCTAAGAACCCACCCGTGCAAGCCCTCAAAACTAAGACAAGCCTCAGCACCTGTTAGTTCAACACTCATGAGAAGGAACGCACCGCATGACTGACGCCATCCACGATCTTCCGCTCGCTACCGCGCCGGGACCACTAACCGGCTCTGGGTTGGGAAAGAAAATCGGCACAAAGTCCTTATGGTCGGGACTCAACGCCACGTTTCTGCCCGGAACGATCACAGCGCTTGTCGGCCCCTCGGGTGCGGGTAAAACGACCCTGCTCAACTGTTTGGGTCTGCTGGAACCGCTCACCGAGGGAACGCTCACGTATAACGGGACATCCATCTCAGCACACGGTAGACAACGGCGTTCGCTGTTCCGCCACTCGTTCGGGTTCATGTTCCAGAATTTCGGCCTCATAGAACAGTGGGATGTCTCGGACAACCTCACCATCCCCTTACGGGCAGGTCGGGTGCCAAGGCATGAGCGTGCCCGGCGCATCACAAGCGCTCTCGCGGTGGTTGGGCTGACCGGTCGGGACAGGGATCCTGTGCATGTGCTCTCGGGAGGTGAGCAACAGCGAGTCGCGTTCGCGCGGCTGCTTCTACACCAACCGGAGGTTGTTTTCGTTGACGAACCCACCGCATCGCTGGACGAGTTCAACGCCGACACCATCATTGACCTGCTCCGCACACTCACTACCGCCGGTGCCATCATCATCGTCTCCACCCACGACACCCACGTCCGCGATCGCGCTGACGCAACCATTGACCTATCAACTGGACGGTAGACCGGCGCACCCCTCCGTTTCCAGGGACGCCTCAGGCTTCTTCCGCATCCCGCACGCTCGGATTTACGGACATTCCCGTTCCGGTTGTCTACGCCTATGCCTTCCGCATCCCGCACGCTCGGATTTACGAGTTCTATCGGCATACCCAGATCAGTCAGTGTGGTTCGGAGTTGTTGGCGAGCTCGATGTAACCGCGATTTTACGGTTCCCAGCGGAAGATCAAGGGCGGCAGCGGCAGCGGCGAGCGGAAGCTCACTAACCAAACAAAGCTCGACAACGACACGATCACCTGGCACGAGGGAATCCAGAGCCTGCGCAAGCAGTCTGCGACACAACTGCCCATCCAGAAACGCGTCAACATACTCGGCGTGATCCTCCTGAAACTGGGGGGATGGAAGCCGGGCGAGCATCCGTTCATACCGACGCTGTGACCGCATCTGGTTAGAGGCAACATTCCTGGTTACGGCCAGAAGCCACGGAAGGAGTGAGCCATCCACAATTCGGGTACGCTCGCGAAGCCGCCAAGCCTCACCGAGCACAATCGCAACAACATCTTCCACGTCCGCAGTGTTACCGGTGTGGCGGAGGGCTGCCCGGAAGAGACAGGCCCGGTGGCGATTATAGAACACAGCGAAGGCACGTTCGGTGCCTGACCTTACCTTCAACCACAGCGTCGCATCAGACTCTTGCTCCATAAACCGGCCTTTCTGCTCGGTTCTTCAAACGACCCAGACTGAGCCGCTCACGCTCACAGCTGACGTGTAATACTTCATGCTTGATTCCTATAACCAGATACTAGTCTGTGGTTGTTTGGCTAAACAATACCCAAGTTTTGAAATCAACATGTCGGTGTCCCGTTCACAGTCACCCATGCTGGAATCACCCTCGCCGCTATAACAGAACCAGTCACAAAAGGAGCCGTGCCACAATGGCGGGATGACCCGTGCCACCCGACTGAGGACCGAGATCGTCATCGTGCTGGGGCTTTCGCTCGGGGCATCCGCGGTGTACTCGATCGTGTCGCTCATTGCTGCGCTGGCCTCCGACACCTCACTCGCGAACCAGAGTGTTGCGCTCAACCCCTCGCGGTCAACCCGTCAGTGGCTGGATGCTACCTACCAGTTTCTCGGCCCCTTCTTCGAACTTTTCGCAGTGGCCCTCGCGCTCTATCTACTCTCGTTGAACGGGCGCAACCCGTTCCGGCAGATTGGCTGTGACCGGGCACGACCCTGGTGGGATGTGGTGATCGGCTGGCTGCTCGTCGCGGTGGTGGGAGTGCCGGGGCTTGCGCTCTACGCTGCCGGGCGTGCACTCGGAATAACGAAGGCGGTCGAGGCATCCAGCAGCATCTCGGACTGGTTGTGGTGGACGGTGCCGATTCTTGTGTTCCGGGCTCTTGTTGCGGCGCTCAGCGAAGAAATTATTGTCGTCGGATATCTGTGCACACGGCTCCGTGAACTCGGGGTTGGCTGGTGGGCGACGATCATTGGAGCGGCAATTCTGCGCGGCAGTTATCACCTCTATCAGGGCATTGGACCGTTCGTGGGCAACGTAATAATGGGGGTTCTGTGCGGTTGGTGTTACCGTCGATGGGGGCGAGTTATGCCGCTTGTCATCGCCCACACCCTGCTCGATGTGCTCTCGTTTGTGGGATACCCGCTCGCGGTTGCATGGTGGCCCGCGGTGTTTACTGCAAGCAGATGAGGGCACTATCCATGTGATGACGCAAACGCCTCTACCGGCGGACACGAGCACACAAGGTTACGATCTCCGTAGGCCTGATCAACGCGACGCACCGGTGCCCAGTATTTTGACCGGACGAGCGAGGGCACTGGGTAGACGGCAACCTCCCGAGAATAGGGATGCGTCCACTCCCCCACCACGACGGACTCCGCCGTGTGCGGAGCATTGTGCAGCGGATTGTCGTCGGCGGGCCACTCACCTCGGCCCACCGCGTCGGCCTCGGCC
>Ga0081606_1000336_pt1 | contig 21179 bp, 17 predicted proteins | sample EareggfetidaYelm_FD_71127 | JGI IMG/M metagenome (GOLD analysis project Ga0081606, IMG submission 71127) | Earthworm egg capsule microbial community from the University of Washington, USA - E. fetida Yelm (SPADES assembly) (version 2) | ecosystem: Host-associated > Annelida > Reproductive system... | reverse complement strand
TACAAAACATAACTAACCTCAGCTAACGTAGTCAATGTCATTATGTCAACCAGGCTTGAATACGCGCTTTCTCGCTTTACAATAGCAAATTCAGAAACAATGGCATTTTTGCCAATGTCTTTGAAATGCCTCTCAATGCTTAGGAATCCTAACTTCTAAGTCGCTTAAACGTTCTTGTGTCATACAGGAGGGAAAAATTAATAGGTCATGATCAATTTCAGTTTAGAGAAGTTCCGTTCGTCAGATGCAACTGAAACCTTTAAGGTTAAAAGCAGTGATAATGTTTTGACCAAATACAGGAAACTGGAACAAAATCGAGCTGGATAATAAGGTTTAGAAGTTTTTTTAAATTTGAAAAAGCCAAAGAATCAAGGTTCGCGGATTTCAATTTCTCCTTATTATTTATATACCGATTTCGCTGCACTTATGTCTTGCAACTATGACATGTGTTCACAGCTTGTCATGCGAGACTCACGGTCGGTCGGGGGCCCCTAACGGTCGGGGGCCCAGGTTCCTTGAACCTGCTGAACCTGCCATTGCTACGCCACTGGATGTACAAAATGTTGTATTCACGATTGTGCTTCTGTGTGTATGGAAACATGCTTTCGTAATCGTAATCGTAAACTCGATACTTCCTCAGCGCCCACAAAAACGAGGTCGCAGGAACCAACTTATTCACAGGCGCTTATCCAAATCAGAATCGATAGGCAGCGGGTCAGATCCAGAGAGTCAGGCAAGCAGACAGTCAGACCGCTATGGTGGATGGTGTTTGGAGTTGATACGTTGATCCTATAGTTAGCTTAAGACCAGAAGCGGATCTAGCGTTGGGTCAGATGGGTCAGCTAACCCCCTGGCCCGATTTGGTTAATAAAGTGGCCTGTTTTTAGGACAAAACAGCTTCCATGCATTACTGACACTCTTCACAAAATTGCGAATGGTCAAATTCCAAATTCCAAATTCCAAATGTAAAACTATATCTGAAGCTATTGGACTTCTGTTCTGTAGGCTGACTCTTAAATTAATGCTTCTTCTACAATTCTGGACAAAAGTTCTAGATTTAGTAAATAAGTTGTCGGAATATTTGCAAAATATCTCAACAGACTGCAGAACATTCGATCAAAACTTGCAACAGTGGAATACTAGAAATTTGGAATAATGTCAGTTTTGACAATCTTGAACGCGATGCCATCAAGCTTTCTAAGAAATGTGGAGGGCCTGAAATGTTTGTTGATAAACGACCTCAAAAAAGAAAAAGTGTTTTGATGAATTGACTCGTGATTCAGTTATTGAAGAAACAATGTTAAGATTTAAAATAGAGACATTTTACAATTTGTTGGATATCTTTCCAAATCAACTGAAGGAACGTCTCAAAGACTTCACAACTGTTGTAAAGAAATTGAAAGTTTTAATTTTTTCAGAAGTCTTTTAACGAATGTAAAGAAGGGTTATTCAAGTTGGCAGGTATATATAAATCAGACACAGAGAAAGAGGATTTACTATCCGAGTTTAACAGTTGTACAAGCAGATGCTGCAAGATGCTGTCATTTCAGAAGTTCGTAAAATCTGTGGTGTTTTGATATTTCTTAGAAATTCGTGAAATGGGCGGGATTTTTCAAATCTGGCCAACTTTTATAGATTATATAACGTTTTGCCTGTCAGGCTGTCAGTAATGCATCTGCTAAACGAAACTTTTGCAGACTAAAACAACTAAAAAGCTACACACGCTCAACAATGGATGAGATCTGATTGTCGGACTTGTCAGTGCTAAATATTGAAAAAGAATTTTCTGAAAATTTGGATTTGAACACTAGTTGACACTTTTGCTAAACTGAATAATAGACGTAGTTAGTGTAGTAGGCCTAATAGGCCTATGTATCGTGTATTTACAATTAAGTGTTGCAATATAAATAATTGCTGTATTATTACACATGTTATAATAAATGTCTACAAATCCACTTCTAATGAAATCATTGACAATGTTCTTAGAGTCGGAGTCCTACTTTCACAAATTTCATGTATTGACTTAAATTATTGGCGATGATAGCTGATCAACGTCTGTACAGATCCATCGTTCGCAATCCTGACCATGTCCTGAGGCGGTTCTTCCTGGAAAAGGCCCCAACAGGTCATAATCTCCGCCCAAGGGCACACAATTTTGTCCTGCCCATTAAGGACAATAACAACTTTGTCCCCCGAATTTTGTACAACGAACTGCTGACCTAGTGAGTGAATCTGCCTCCGAGTTTATCGTGCAGGTCTTTACCTATAGTAAAGTAACATAAAATTAATTTAGATACGTTCTCTGTAAATCATACTTGCGTCTGTGACAGCTATGATTAGTATGTAATCTGTCTCTCTTTGACATTTTACACAATAAACGAATACTTGACTTGACTTGAAAGTATTGGAGGCTTTGGCCTGAATTTCTGAAATTTGACCCCCCCTAATCCAAAATCCGGGATCCGCCACTGCTTAAGACTATTTCATAAAATATGGTTTAATACACAATAAATACAGTGGCTTACTTAACCATCATAATTTTCGCGCGTAAAAGGTTTGAATAACAGTGATATTTTGATCCAATGTTTCGAATTTTAATTTAAATGAAGTGCTGTAGACATTGCTATCAATGGTCATGGGCAACTGAAAGGGGCTTTGCTGTATGTTAAGAGCAGTGTTGGATGGGTGATTGACTGACTCTCTTGATCGATTAATGAACGAATCTAATATATGGACGAGCGGGTGGATGGATAGATGGACAAGTAGATGACATGTATATAGATTGATAGACAGATGGATGGATGGATGGATGGATGGATGGATGGATGGATGGGTGGATGGATGGGTGGGTGGATGGATGGGTGAATGGGTGGATGTATGTATGGATGAGTGGTTGGCTGAATGGATGGATGGGTGGGTGGATGGATGGGTGCGAGGATGGGTGCGTGGACAGGTGTATAGTAGATAGATGGATGGATAGTAGATAGATGAATGGACGGATGGATGAATGGACGGATGGATGAATGGACGAACCTATGGATGGATTGTTAGATGGATGGATGGGTTTATGGGTAGATGGATAGATAAATTGTAGATTGCAGATTGATAGAAAATAGATATATAGCATAGATAACATGTAGAAAACATAAATGTACACAGGTAGATATACAGATAGATACACTGGTGGTTAGATAGATTATGGATTTCTTTATATTTTCTTTTAATATACAATCTGACGCACCGCAGGCTTTTACAGGAGTCGAATTTTAGCCGCAACGCAGCTACAGGCCACACCACGTCATACAGGCAATTACGGGTGAAGGAATTGCCTAAAGTCCCTACGTGGCAGCTAGAGGTGGAGTCTAACCAACGATCTTCCGCACCGAAGGCACCGACCATATCCACTCAACCAACCACGCCTCTAAGATAATATCTTGGAAGCGTGGTAGGTTGAGTATTATGTTGGGATATTATGTTATGTTATGTATATTATGTTGGTATATTGGCTGTTTGATTGATTTATTATTTGTTTGATCGATTGGTTGCTTGATTGATTGATTGACTGACTGCTTGCTTGCTTGATTGATTGATTGATTGATTGATAGATTGGTGTACCTAAGTGGAATTAATTTTGTTGTGTGGAAAGAGGCAAATATTGGGCTGATGTAGTTGGGGTGTTGACAAGTATCCGGCTCTCGAAGATGCTCGTGTCCATATACTAGCATTCATTCGTTCATCTACACATCAACCCACTCATTAATCCATCAATCTATCCAGAATTACACCCATATTCATCCATCTATCCACGCATTCATCCGTCCATTTCTCCGTCCACTCTTCCGCTTATGTTGTAATGTAAGGTAATGCAAACTGAATAGGATATAGGGTTAGTGCAAATTACACTGCATTGCACCAGCGGTTTTTAAAGTTTATAAAATCGGGGATTGGCAACCAAAGTATATTTTTGATCGCCTACCATTGATAGATCTAGATACCCGAGAATCCGTGAAATAATTATTTCGGATGCATGGACATTTTGCTAAAGTATTGCTAGTATGCATAAACCAAGCTAAATCGCCCTTAAGGTTTAAGTTGTTTTGTCTCAAAGTTATCATAATCTTTCACTGCTTTGTTTACTTTGCATGAGAATTGAGAATGCATTTCATTTCATCACATACGTGCTTTTTATTGCATTATGCCTACATTGAATTATATGGTATTACTTTATGATTATTGAAATGTACCATATGGTTGGTTTTCTTTTGCTACAGTAACTGCGATGCAAGCTTTTCTTAAATTCCTCGGCTCTGACTGCTATTGATAAAGTGATCATACGTATGCTAACGGACAGTCTCGCCGTAATTGCTTATGATTGGATCTATGATGTAGTAAATTCTGATCGGAAACAAATTGTTTACTAACAGATATCAGGCAATTTGCTCTGTTGTTCCTGCTAGAGAAACCTTTATTCAACATATAAGCATGCACTCTTATATCAAAGAATTCCGTGACTATAAGTTTGAAAACAATCTTTGTATTGTATTGTATTGTATTGCATTCAAGTATTTATATAACGCCCCTCAACAGCCATAGGCAAACAGAGGCGCTTTTGATTCGATTAGCTCCAAGAAAAGAAACAAGTTTTAAGTAGTGATAAGGACGTAGAAAGATTGGACGATAGGAGAGAAGCACGACCTGAAGGTGGAAGGCGATTCCAAAGAGAAGGCGCAATAACGGCAAAAGATCTAGACATGGCCATGGTTGTCCTAGTCCGAGGAACTAAAAGCTCCCGCCTGTCCATGGAGCGTAGAGGGCGAAGGGATGTGGCAGGGGTCGGAAGTCGGATGGCATCACGAAGATATTTAGGTGCCACCCCCATTTGGGCCTTAAGAACAATAAGCAGAACTTTATATTCAATACGAGTAGAGATTGGAAGCCGATGGAGATGTTCCTTGATGTAGTGGGAGACCTGATATAGCCTACCACAGCAACAGTTCATCAGCTTTACCATGCTGGAATATGATGTTGCAAATTGAGCGTGTGGACAGATACATTAAGCCAAAGTAAGAAATTGCTCTTGCAGATACATAACACATGCAGATGTAAACTAATTTGTATACTAGTTTTCAATACTTTTCATTGGACTAAAATAGAATATGATAGAAATGGTTTGTTAACAATTGCCACCATTCAACCAACTACTTCTACCACCACTCCACCGCTACCACTGAACCAACTACCTCTACCATACCTCAAACAACTATCTCTTCCACCACTCAACCTACTACCTCTTCCACCATTCAACCAACTAATGCTTCCAGCCTTCCACCACTCCACAGCTAACGTTTCAACCACTAAACCAACTATCATCTATTCCACTCAGCCAGTTAACTCTGCCATCACGCAACCAAACGCCAGTGCTACCACTCAAATAACAGCCACTGAAGACAATCACATTAAGCCAAAATAAGATATTGCTCATGCTCATACATAAGACATGCAGAATCGTAGATGTAAAATAATTTGTACCAGTTTTCAATACTTTTCGTTTGAATAAAGTATAATATGATATAAATCTTTGCTTAACACTTCCACCACTCAACCAACTACATCTACCACCACTCAACCAACTACCTCTACCACCACTCAACCAACTACCTCTACCACCACTCAACCAACTACCTCTACCACCACTCAACCAACTATCTCTACCACCATTCACCCAACTACAATATACACCACTCCACAACTATCTCTTCCACCACTCAACCAACTACCTTCCCCACCACTCAACCAAGTACCGCTGACACAACTCAACCCACTACCACTGAGAACACTTATTCACTCAAGCAATTGCAACTGCTGCCACTCATCCAACTACAATTTGTACCGCTCAGCCAGCTACCTTTGCCACCACTCAGCTAAATGTCAATGCTACCACTCAATCAACAGCCATTGTCGATACTATAGATTTCACGGATGAAAACACTGATTATTCAGAAGCCATAGAAAAGCTGACATAGTATAAGTGGCAACAAATAAACATCAGTCTGTCTGGAAGGAAAAAAGAGCAGTCCACATGAACATCCTCTTTCTCAGCCCAAACAAACATCCTCCCTATCTCTATCTGCAGCTCACACAAACATCCTCTCCGCAGCCCACACAAACATCCTCTCTGCAGCCCACACAAACATCCTCTATGCAGCTCACATGAACATCTTCTCTGCAGCTCATATGAACACATGAGCATCCTCTCTGCAGCTCACATGAGCATCCTCTCTGCAGCCCACAGAAACATCCTATCTGCAGCTCACATGAACATCCTATCTGCAGCTCACATGAGCATCCTCTCTGCAACCCACAGAACCATCCTCTCTGCTGTTCACATGAACAGCCTTTCTGTAGCTCACATGAACATTCTCTGGGCAGTGCACCAACCATCCTCTCTGCAGCTCACATGAACATCATCTCTGCAGCTCGCTTGAACATCCCCTCTGCAGTCCACATGATACAAATGCTACCACTCAACCAACAGCCACTGAAGAAATTAATTAACAGAGCTCTTTTCCTCCAGAAATTGGTTTGGTTTTGTGACTCTAGAAGTTGATTTGGGGGCAATACATGTATTGACACACATGTTGGACCATTAGAAAAGAAGGATGGTATGACATTTTCTTTCAGATCCTTTGTGAGGGTTTTACAGATAATTTCAGAATCATAGTTTGATAGCTGGCATGTTTGAGTGGTATAGGAGAGGTCTGGATTTCAAATCACTACCAATGCAAAAGTCTGGTTTTGAATTTCAATTCCACCAGCGCCCTGGCTAACTTAGCTATACTGACCATGTACCCTTGGTGGAAAGATGAAGCGCACTAGCGGATCCAGAACTGCAGAAACGAGGGGGCCAAATTTTTTCAGACATTTTTCAACGACTTTTTAAAAAAAATTTCAGCATTGCCCGAAAAAATTTCCCAAAATGTCTGATGACTTTTTCTTAGTCATCGACCTTTTTCATGTTTTAATATACTATTTTTCCGTAGGGGGGGCAAATCCGTAGCCGACATCGATACGGGGGGGGAGCAAAATTATTACATTTCGACAAATTCCCAATGTTATCATTACCTTCCTGCCCCCAAGGGGGGCCAAACTCCATTGCCAACTTCGATGGGGGGCCATGGCCGGATTGCCCCCTGGATCAGCCACTGGTGAGAGAGGTGATTGGCTTCCCACCATCATAGGTCGTAGTTAAGAAAATGAAGTCGATGACACGTCTAAATATGACTGCGTCAGATATAGCTTGAGATAATGCTCTTCTCTTCTTCAAATAATCAGACAAGCCAACAGTTGTCTACGGTTCTTTCTGAGACAATCCAAGAGAATTGAGGATCGAGGTAAACTCACACTGTAAGGTCTGACCAAAAGGTTTACAAAAACAGCAGTAAAAATGAAGCATGAACTTCACATGAATTCACTTTCACAAATGTAATCATTATAGTAAAATATAATCAAAGTAAATGCACACAGTCGTAAAAGATAATGGTACCGAAAACAACATCAGCTCTCAAGAGTTCACAGTGGTTCCTCGTTTACATGTACTTTTTGTTACTCTTCAGTGTGATGGACATTTGTGAGCAGAAATAACTAAGGCATAGGCCTAAGTGGTTTCGACATTAAAATATTTTATATGCGTGACGGACATTATTCTGTTTGATGCCTTATGCCATTCTTTTCAACTAGCAATTTGTCATACTCTTGTCCGGGGGTCTTACGCTATGTTATCTCCTCCCGCTCCGCTTATAAGCTTACATCTTCTTGATATCTCCAATGACATACGTTTTAAGTTGTTCAGAAGACATACAGTCTGTTTATATATGCATGTGTATGTATGCATGCGTGTATGTGCGTGTACTATAAACGTTTTTAATAAAGGACTGCAGTCTCGGGTCCACGAACTCGGTCCTCCCTCTGTATTTTTCGCCTCGCTTCTTTTCTCCCTGCTATATGCATTCTCTCTCAATCCTACTTTCAATGAAACTTCGTATTCCTCTATCTTCTTTTAACCCTCTATTCTTTGCTCCCTCTTTCTTTCCCTACCTCTCTTCCTCCGGGCAACGGACAAAAGCCTCACTGGACAAAATCCCCCGGACAAAAGCCCCCAGGAAAAAAGCCCCTCCAGGACAAAAGCCCCTCCCAACTAGGACAAACCCCCTAGAGTTAATTAATAATTATTGGTTGTACCATTTCAAACGATTTAATTATAAACACATAAAACGTAAAGCACATAAAAACACATAACACATGAAAATGTAACATTGAAACACACTTATAAGATTTCTTCATTTATAAGCTACTAAATCTGGTGTGTTCAGTTAGTGTGAAGTGTCATTAATAAGCTACTGGGATATCTTGCGAAAAATGCAAAAGAAACCAATAAAGTTAGTGTAAATCATCGGCGAATGTCAAGCCACTGTGAATTATGGCAAGCCTATAAACGAACGTTGTGTCCCAGACCAGACAGGGTCTCCTCAACTGTTCTAAAGCCATCTCTGCGGTGTTCACAGAGCTTCAGAGGTTGCGATTGTAATTGAATAGTGTACCAGGGTCAGGTTACTTTATTCTAAGCCTCCTTATGTTCGTTAACGCCTTTGTTTACTTAACACACAATGCCTTCATAGCACCAGCTTATTAGAGTGCGAGGAGGTCGTTTTTCCATCCAAGTTTTAGTCAATGCATTATTCGTTTACAATGTGTCTTAATTTAAACTAGGCTCTTATTTGGTTACAATACAATGGCTTCAAAGCTTCAAAGCACCATCTCGTAAAAGGTTGGACCTATGTTGCTTAATTTAAACAAAGCTCTTATTTCGGCTAATATACGATGGCTTCAAATCTTCAAAGCACCACTGGTAAGCGCTCCGTCTTTATTGTATATAATATTTATTCAGATGTTCTTTAGTTTACGCTCAAAGACTTGTAACATTTCTTCTCTGGGGATTTTTGTCCGGATGGGTTTTGTCCTACCGAAAATAGGAGGGATTTTTGTCCTGGATGGTTTTGTCCGGAGGGGCTTTTGTCTGGGGGGCTTTTGTCCAGAGGGGCTTTTGTCCTGGACTCCTCTTCCTCCATCCCTCTCCTCTTGAATTCCCTCAATATGCTTTTCTAAGACAAGTATAACAACGAGTTTAAACTATTACTACAACTGCATGTTGTTACTGCAACTTTCCTACGTCCTAAGCAGCACCTACACGGATGGGGAGAGGTCAGCCTCAGATGGATGCATGTTGATGGAGAGGAGTTCCGTTCTATGTGGACGTCCAGACACAATTAGATCCCCTTGAAGTAATCCTATCTTCATCTCGTGCAAAGAAGTTATTTTTTGCAACATAATTTCTTCTTTGTTCGGAATAAAAGTGAAAATGGTTAGTCAATATTAATTACTAATATTACGGTCTTAAATAAGTTACAAAGATATTACAGGCGAATTTCAGCTATATGTCCAGAAGGTAATTGTCGGCCAATTAGCCGTTTCAAGGCAGTGCTCTTTTCTCATGTCAACGGCATTACGGACGTCCACAAGGTGTAACGGTCAGTGGATAATGGTATCATTGCCAAGTTTGCTACTTTTTGTTCCACATACTTGTATGCACACATGATTGCAAGACACGGACCACATTTGCAGAAGTTACACAGCAATCCGTGGCGCATTTATACAGAAAAGCGGGGTTAATCACTATTCCCCGTAATACATTTAAAATCACTGGACAACAGGCGTTTCAAATTAATAAAATCTTATCTTCATATCATTCCAAAAGTCGCTACCCTTCTTCCAAATACTTTTATTATTATCATATTATGTTACAAATTTTGGCAAAAACGGACCACATTTGCAGAAGTTAAATTAAATAAAACCCAGTAGACCTAATTTCGCGGACCCGACAGTCCCTTGATCAAGACGTGTCTATGCCAAGAGATGTATGCTTGCGTGTATATTTGAATCTGGGTCAAGTCGAAGATCAAAGGCAGGGTCTGTCTTCGAACTTCTCTTGCCTTCAATGAAGGGCAAAGTTATCTGACACTCCGGAGTTAATACAGAGACCCTTTGTTCTTCTATGTGGCGCTGTGTAGGCTAGGCCTAGCCGACCGTCTGGTCGTCGATTCATCTGTCTGGCGAACACTAAGCTTGATCGTCACCTCTACTGATCATAAAATTACTAAGGCTATAGTATAACAGTGACCTGTCGCAGCCGTCCACCTCAAGTGCCGTACAGGTACATTGTATGCCCAGCACTTTATATCTTTTATTACATCGTTGGTCACTATCAACAAATTAGTAGAAGAATTAGAGAAAGCTATGCCGTTCTAACGGCGCTTGAGGACAATAGCAGCGCGCACCATTACGCCACCTGAAAGACAAATCAGTTGTAAACACTAGGCTATGTTCGCCCTGATATGCGAAAAATTAAGAAAATGAAGAATTTTTAGCTCCTTAAACTTTGCCTTACTCGAAATTAATTCGTTCAAAATAAATTATAAATCGTTTTTACGAGACGCTTTAGGTATTTTGTAACATGGGCAGATTTGAAAAAAAAAATAAGAATTAGGCATATGCATATAGCGTTCACATTAACGAGGTAATAGGGCCTACATTTGCAGGTCTTCATTGTAGGCCCAGGTTCTTGATATGCGATGCCTCAAATCAATAGCCCACTGTAATGCACCCACGTCTCTGTCAGTTTTGGTCTGTCTGTCCCTGTCTATTTCTGTATCTCTCTCTGTCTCTGTCTGTTTCCCTACCTGACTGCACTGTGCCCCTCTTTGTCTACGCCTGGCTCTGTCTCTATATGTCTATGGTTCTCCTGTCTCTGTCTGTTCCTATTTTACCTGGTCTGTCTCTGCGTGCCCATGTCTGTCTCTGTTTGTATCTAGCTGTTTTATCTCTGTCAGTGTCTGTTTCTGCCTTTATCTGTTTCTCTGCCTGTCTATGGCTGTATCTCTGCTTCTGTTTATCTCTAGGGCTGAATCTCTGTCTGCCTCTGTGTGTCTCTGTATCGATTTATCTATTGCTGTCTGTCTCTGTGTCAGTGTGTATGTGTCCCTGTCTATTTGTGGATGTCTCTGTCTCCGCATTTTTCTGGGTCTCTGTCTTATTCTATCTGGGTCCATCTATCTCTGCTTCTCTGGCGCTACATCTCCTTCCGGCTTTCTGTGTCTCGTTGTTTCTCTGTCTCCCCTCGTCTTCTTGTCTCTGCTCTCTCTCTGTTTCTCTCCGTCTCTCAGTCTACCCAGTCTCTCCCTGTCTAACTGGGTCTCTCTGGCGCTACGTCTCCTTCCGGCTCTCTGTGTCTCGTTGTCTCTCTGTCTCCCCCCTGTCTTCTTGCCTCTGCTCTCTCTGTTTCTCTCCGTCTCTCAGTCTACCCAGTCTCTCCCTGTCTTACTCTGTCTCTCTGTATTTCTCGATCTCTATACGTCTCTCTGTGTCCCTCCTTATTTCTCTCTATCGCTGCCTATTGACTGTCACTCCCTCTTTCCCCGTCTCTCTGTCTCTCTCTGTCGTTTTTACTACTCTCCCTCTTTAAGGAGGAATCACTTAGAGCGAGCTCTAGGAAATAGCCTACAACTACATCTAAACAAACGGTTGGTATAGGTGCGATGGAAATCACATAGCCGACTTCGAAATTTATTGCAGATACCTCATAAATTTAGTTCACGCCCTATACGACAATGGCCTTTTATTATAGCAATGGTAAAATTCATAAGATGCATGGTTGAAAGCAATGAGCAATGTGTGGAGATCAGAGGCGCAAGACTGTTGCTTGGCCGACGAAACGACCTATTTATAGTACAAGTTAGTGTATGCTGAGTTATGTTTACATACGCCAGATTGGGGTTTGTTGGGGAGGTCAAAGATGGAACGCACATGTGTCGTTGGCCGAACTAAGGACAACACCATTTATCGTTGTCCGCTACTGCTTCAACTCCTCCCTCTTTCTTGTGGCATCCCTCAATTTTTCCGTCTTGGGTAGATTTCTCTTCATTCTGTTTAGCGCACCTCTAAGCAATGCCATCAGTGGCGTAGCAGGTTCCAGGAACCGGGACCCCCGACCGCTAGGGGCCCCCGACCGTGGTCATAATTTATTTTTTTGGGAAGACGCAAAAAATCAGGATTCAGAAGAAACCGAAATCCGCTCATTGGGTTTTTCAAAACCTTTGAGAAAGCCAATGAGCGAATTTCGGTTTCTTCTTAAATATGAATGTAGTAAGTAAGACATTATCAGACTCATCCGACGAAGAGCTTTGTAATATGGTAACCTAGCGACCTTTGTCAACAAGTATTCAGATGACGTCTCCGATGACCCATGTTCCCTCTAATTTTTGACAGACTCTGTGCGCATTAAATTTCTTTTGTGGAACATTTTATCAGGACTCGTCTATAACTTGGAACGACTCGTATAAAATTATGTGCAAACATTCGAGGAAGGAGCATTCATTCTTGCTTCAAGTTTTCTTGTGTGCGCTCGTCTCACGGCTTGTGTGTTCGCGCACGCGCACTGCTTAGAGGGAACATTGTCGATGATCTATTCAGTAAAGTTCTTGCTTTCCGTTCTTGTGTCGCAGAATATATCAAATGAGCACAAGCGAACCACAATAATGCTATGAACTTCTCAACTTTATTATTCAGCTCGATTTGATTTCTAGTTTCCATGATTTAGTTGTGTCGCCTGGAAATGATGTGAGAGGGACAGAATATGAATTTTCTTCTCCTCCCCTGCCCGGGATTTTGTTTAGTTAATCCGTTTACGTGAGTTTTAGCGTGCTTCTAGCGAGATGGACGAAAATGTAATACATATTTTTCTTTGGTAATTTTCTAAATTTTACAATTAAGCTGGCAGAATGCATAGAACTTCCAAGACTTGAGGGTGTACGTCCCCCAATGCCCCATAGCTAGAGACGCCACTGATCTGATTTGGTCACAGAGACACAGAATTATCGCTGTTTTTAGCTCTTCCTGTTTCAGTTGCATCCAACGAACGGAGCTTCTCCAAACTAGAACTGATCCAGACTTATTTGAGCTCCTGTATGACATAAGAACGTTTAAGTGACTTAGGACTCCTAAGCATGGGGAGGGAGCGTTTCAAAGGCAGTGACAAAAATGCCATTATTCTTGAATTTGCTAATACTAAAGCAAGGATGCGTGCATTCTAGCCTAAGTGGTTGACGTATTGATGTTGACTATGTTAGTTGAAGTTAGTTATGTTTTGCATTAATAATAAGGAGTGGAGGGGCCCCACGCAAATTTTTGAACCTGGGCCCCCAGTTACCTTCCTACGCTGCTGAATGCCATGAAATACTTATCTGTTGGCCACCAATTTTATGTTTGGAGAGGTAAGGTAGTTGAAGATAGTATAACCGGCACGGATCCCCCGTTGTATATAATTATAATATAATTGAAATGGCGGAAGGAAGAAAGAGATATAATCCGGCCACGTTTGACTTCAGGCTGAGAGGTCACTTTGATGATACTAAGTGTGTGTTTATAAAGTCAACGTGTTCTGCACATATGTTTGATTGTCTGTTCTCAGTCGCTTCCTTCCAAGGTCAAGTCCACTGGGTACAACCTGCGCCCACGCGCCCATGTATATGAGCTTCCCAAGAAAGACAATCGTAATTTCATGTCCCACGTTTTATACTCTGATTGTATTTTGATTCGTTTAATTTATTTGCCCTGTGTAATGGTCCTAAGTTGCGGCTGTGTCAGCTGGGGCCCTAGATTTTCTTATTGCTAACCAATAAACGAAATTGATCTTGATCTGTGTCGGTATTTATGCATAAATGCATGGGTGTATATATGCATGTATGACTATCAGATTCTTTGTATGTATGTATGTATGTATGTATGTATGTATGTATGTATGTATGTATGTATGTATGTATGTATGTATGTATGTATGTATGTATGTATGAATGTATGAATGTATGTACGTATGTACGTATGTACGTACGTACGTATGTACGTATGTACGTATGTATGTATGTATGTATGTATGTATGTATGTATGTATGTATGTATGCATGTATGTATGTATGCAAGTATATATGTATGCATGTATGTATGTATCGGCTTGAAAACATGTATGTAGGCTATGGGGCTATATTATTAAAAGTGAGAGATAATCAACGACACCATGGCATGTTGTCCCACAGTGGGTTGTAACAATCGGTTACTGCATGTAGTCTAAGGTTCATGGTTTGAGAGCTACGGCATAATCTGTTTCTTTTGCTATATTTTTACAGTCAAAAATGCACCTACTCGAGTAATGTGGCTTTTATAACGAACGATAGCAGCCCCGGATGACAAATAAGGGGAAGTGTAGAAAGTATAATCGATTGTACAGAGGTAGGAGTGTTGCTGATGGTGACGACAGGCAAACGATTTATTGTGGGGAAACTACAATTGCGCGTGACTCGAGAAGTCAAATTAGTGGGGATTGAATACGAGGACGACATTGTCTTTTCTCAAGAAGTTAGTCATTATCGTAAACTTCAAATTTCAAATGCACTATACCCAAACCCCGGAGACTTAGTCCGGGGTTAGGGAGGAACAAAAGTTCCTAAATTTTGTGGGGACTGGTCAAAAATTTGCGTTTAAGCCTAGGCCTATGCATTTTAGATTAGTTCCAATAAAGTGCTTTCAATGTGTGAACAAATAGACACTAAATAATAGGCAATTTCTTACATAATATTGTAACGTTAGGACTATACACACAACTGACGCAGGTGATTTCCCCCGGTCAATTCCGCCGGTGAATTCCCCCGGTAATCTCCCCCGGTGATTTCCCCCGGTAATTTCCCCCAGTGATTTCTTCCCGGTGAATTTCCCTGGTCATTTCCCCGGTGATTTTCCACGTGATTTCCAGCCGGAAATATTCCCCCTGTGATTTCCCCCGGAAAAGCAGAGCAAGGGTCTGAGAAATTGTGACAGTTTATCTGCTTTTGTAACTTTCCTAAACCTTATCTAATGTAATGACCGGGGGAGATCACCGAGGGGTAATCATCGGCCATGGGCTCAGCGCCTGTAGGTGTCCGATGCCAGTTTCATCAACCTCCTCCAACTTCCTCTGTCCGATGTTCTTTTCTTTCTGTGTCCATCCTATTCATAGTATTTTCCTGTAGCATTTTCTCTCTACTGAAAACACGTGTCTGTAGCACCCTCTTTTTTGTTTCTATCTCTATGGACCTACTCTTCCAAACCTTTTCCATGGCCTTCAGTGCCGCTGTTGCATTTGCCAGCCTTGTGCGCACTTCTCGCATGTTATCTAGGGTGAATGTCGTGTTACTTCCTAGGTACGTGAACTGTTCAACGTTATGCAAATGCTTGCCGTCTATTAACAATTTCCCTATTGGTTCCTTTTCTCCAAATACCATTGTCTCTGGGTTTTTGTTTCAAAATTCATGTTGAGCCCATACATCTTGCCCTCCTCATTCAGTGCCGCTGTTGTTTCTTCCAGTCTCTGAGCGTCCTCTTCTATCATCTGAAAACGCAAGGTTGTTAATCATTGTTCCGCATCAATTTATGTCAATTCATCCACACATCCACCCATTTTAGCTTTATAGCTTTCTATTAAATTATCCTTTTATTTTTTTCTTCCGTTCGTCCGCAACTCATCCTTTTTCCCACATAGGCCTACCAATCGATCCCTTAATTCGATCCATCTATACTAGATTATTTGAGTGATTTCAGAGCACAGCGATCCATCTATACTAGATTATTTGAGTGATTTCAGAGCACAGCTTCCAGGAACAAAAGTTGGGTTTAAAAGTTATATATTAATAGGCCTACCTATCTGTGTGCGCATGTTTGTATAAAATTGTGTATTCACGATTGTGTTTCTGTGTGTATGGAAACATGCTTTCGTAATCGTAGTCATAAACTCGATATTTATACAGCGCCCACAAAAGCGAGGTCGCGAAAACCAACTTATTTACGGGCGCTTATTCAAAACAGAATCGATAGGCAGCGGGTAAGATCCAGAGAGTCAGGCAGGCAGATAGGCAGACAGTCAGACGGCTATGCTGGATGGTGTTGAGACGGGAAGGGAAATAGGAAGGGGAGGACAAATCCGGAGTGGACTTGTTGAAGAGCAGTGTTTTAAGTTTGGAGTGAAAGAGCTGTGTAGAGATAGGTATACATGTATGTATATATGTGTCTTTGTATTATTTGTTCACGGGAATATGTGCTTGAATATGTATTACGTGCATGCATGCCAGCATGAATGACATGTATCTACTCTTTTCAGTTTCATGTATGCATTTTAGTATACTGTAGAATTAGTATGTATGCGAATATGGTATTGAAAGTGAATGGTGAAAACAACGAGGTCGCACAGCACGGGGTAACAATCGGCTACTGTCCATTCAAGTACATATACAGGATGCTTGATGGATCCTGTTATCCTAACATTTCCGCACTAGGAATGTGGCCCGCTAGTTTCTCTTAATGGGCCCTATAGGGGAACACAAAGGAGGAGGAGGAGGAGTGTGCGTATCACGGTGTTTCTGGGCAGACCCTGCCCGCGCTCTTGACTTTATTACAGATGAACAAGGTCATAAACCAACAGATGCGAGCACCGGAACGCTGCCAATTAACCTGCCGTATTATTTCTCACACGGAAATGCTCTATTGTATGCCTTTATAAGGGTATCAAGAAAGCTTCAATTTGATCACAGTGTGTTAGGGTCCTTTTCATTGTAGAATAGTTAGACCGGTGTGAAGTCAATTTCAAAGAGGAATGTTTTAGAAGGATAAAATGACTTTGGTTGACAATTCTAATTCTTTAGGCACCTGACTAATCTGACTGTCCCGAGTGAAGTGAGATCCAGCTTACAATTGGCAGTTGATGTGATAATATATCAGAGGTAATACTTGCAGACTTCATGGCTCTACACCACATACTGGTAATAATTTATTAATAATTGTAGCAATAATGTCCGATAGCCTGCATGCTATATTGGAATACACAAGGGAAAGAAGTGATAAGAAGAGATTATCTAGGAAATTATTGGTAAGTCAGCGTTCTCTATGCTTTAACAAATCTACATAAAAATGAAGTATATGTGTAGGGTGTTGTGGAATTGAGAATGAGTGCAGGATTTCCATATACTGCAATGGTTATGGAACTACCAAATTGAGTCTCAAAATCATATATTGAGAGAAACAATGACAGGATATTCTCGGAGTGTGATACATGTTATGGAGCTAACCGGTGAGGACAAATTTTGACAATATCTGATGAAAGACGAGGTTGAGAATATAATTTTGGGATGCATTCTAACACTTGTGATCTATCAGGTGGTCAATGGGGGGTTAGCAATGCAATAAACGGAGGATGTCAGAGCCTAGAGAAAGGTCGAAGAATAGAAATCTGGAAGGTGCAGCAATGAGTAATAATTGCAAAAATTATTGGATGGATTTGTGTATGAAATATATTCATTAATACATGGACTTGAAGATGACTTGAGGGATGGATCGGTGGACTGATTGATGAAAGAGTACTTCGGTGCATTGGTGGATTAATGGAGTGATGGGTAAGTGGTTAGATAGATATTAGGATATTGGATGACTGCCTGGATGGCTGGATGGATGTTACGTTATATTATATGGTTATTTGTAAAGCGCATCTCACAGGAGTTTATTCATAGGCGCTCTCATCGTGACAGGCTGGTGAAAATAAAAGTCTTCAAACTACGGAGAGACGCAGGTGATATCCTCTGTAATACCACACTCCGAAGTGCAGGAGGAGAGTCATTCCATAGTGCATGACCCACCACAGCAAAGGCCCGATTCTGGGCTAGAGAAGAACGGGACTAAGGGAGGATTCAGTTGGTGACCGAACGGTCTGGATGGATGAATAGATCGAAAGATAGAACAATGGATGGATGGATGGATGGATGGATGGATGGATGGATGGATTGGTGGATGGACGGACGGACGGGCGGACGGAAGCACGGACGGATGGATGGATGGATGGATGGATAGGTAGGCAGGTAGGTATGTAGGTAGACAGACAGAGCGACAAAGGGACAGACAGTTAGACAGAGAGAGATAGAAAGATAGACAGAGAAACAGATATACTGACAGGCGGGCGGGCGGACAGACATACAGATAGATAGATATATAGAATGATAGATGGATAGATAGACAGACAGACATATAGGTAGAATAAAATGGTCTTTAAACACGAACAAAACTGATGGGTAGATGAATGAACGGACGGAGACTGACAGACGGGCAGGCAGACAGAGAGACAGACAGACAAATATAGATACACAGACAGATTCATTGACTTAGTGAGTGAGTGAGTGAGTGAGTGAGTGAGTGAGTGAGTGAGTGAGTGAGTGAGTGAGTGAGTGTGTGACTGACTGGGTCAGTGTATCCGTGAATTGATAGATGGATGGATGGATATATGGATGGATGATTGACTGACTCTGTTGATGAATTAATGAATCAATCAATATTTGGACGATCTGGTGCATGGATAGATGTACAAGTAGATGGCAAGTAGATAGATAGATATATGGATGGATGGATGGATGTATGAATGGATGGGTGGCTGAATGGAATGAATGGATGGATGAATTGATGGATGGATGGATGGATGGATGGATGGATGAGTGGGTGTGTGGGTGAGCGGGTGGGTTGGTGGATGGATGGACGGGTGGTCGGTTATGTAGTAGATAAATAGATGGACGAATAGTAGCTAGAGAGATGGATGGATAGTAGATAGATGGATGGATGAATGGACGAGTGGATGAATGGATGGACGTATTGCTTGTTAAATTGATGAATGGTTTTGTTGGTAAATGGATAGCTGGATTGATTGATTGTAGATAGATAGATAATGGATAGATAACATAGATAACATGCAGATAACATAAATATACACAGATACACAGATAGATACGCTGATGGATAGAGAGATTGTGATTTTTTTTATATTTGTTTAATTTACAATTTGACACACCACAGAATGTCTACACGTATTGTATGAACGGATGATAGCAGGCTTTTAAAGGAGCCGAATTTTAGCCGCAAGGCAGCCACAGGGCGTCACATCACGTCATACAGACAATTGCGAGTGAAGGAATTGCCTAAAGTCCCTACGTGGCAGCTAGAGGTGGAGATTAATCCTCGACCTTCCGCACCGGAGGCACCGACCACTACCACCCAACAAACCACGATTGTAAGATATGTTGGTGTGTTGGCTGTTTGATTGATATATTGTTTGATTAGTTGATTGAATGATTGATTGATTAACTTACTGACTGGCTAGCTGGTTGGCTGACGGACTGACTGACTGTTGGATCGATTGATTGGTGTACCTACGTGACATTAATTTTATTGTGTGGAAAGCGGAAAATGTTAGGCTGATGTAGTTGGAGTGTTGACAATTACCCAGCTCTCGAAGATGCTCGTGTACAACTACTAGTATCCATCCGTTCATCTACACATCAACCCAGTCATTAATCCATCAATCTATCCAAAATTACACCCATATCCATCCATCTATCCACGGAATCATCCGTACATTTTCAAGTCCATTTCCCGCTCATGTGCTGTAATGTAACGTAAGGCAAACTAAATATGATATAGGGCTTAAAGAAGTAATTGGTGCATGTGTGCATGCATTTTTATGTCTCTACATCTGTGTATGCAGGTATGTATATAATACATTTTTCGTGTTCATCTTTCGTATTTTTCTTTCGTTCTTCATCTTTCATTACTCATCTTCCATTCTTCATTTATTTCGTTCTTTCTCGTTGACCGTTGGTAGCTGGGTTTTGGTCTGTCGACCGGAGTTATTGTCATACATATGGATTAAACTAGTATACATACATATATGCATGCATTTATGATTGTATAAAAACAAACATGCACACAGGCATACATGCATATATACATCAAAATGGTTCAAAAGACATTTTATCTGTGCCGGAATGTCTAAAATGGTTCAGAGAACCTTTAGTCTGTGCTAGAGCTATTATAAGTTAACATGTAACTGTTGACAGTTTATTTCCTGGCTTCCTTCAAAAGTCTGCGATAGTTTCCAATGAGACATAAGTCTCATCCAGATTAATCGACAAGCATCATATTTGTCAAGAGCGCCCAATGATCCGGTATGAACGGCTCAAAAATACAATACAATCTAAGTCATGCACGAAGAAATTTTCGCCCCATAGTTTTTCGTTTTGTTACATAATATATCGCAGGTCTCCGAATGCTAATTATTGAAAACATTGGTACGCTGTGCCATGATAGAAGTCACTGGTGTGCCCATTTCCAATAGAGGCGCTGAAGTTCAGTATTGGACTATGGCCCAAAATATCACATTTAAATTCAGATAAGAAATTTTCTCTTTATTTACTTTGCATAACTATAATGATCGTATTACTGATGCAAGTTCAGTGTGTAAGCTATGTTTTAAATTTCTAACTTCTCGCCTTTCCACGTAGCGCCATAAAAATCATGCTGCACGCTACACGCCAGAGCTCGTGAACCAATGGCGTGAAGGGTTATTAAACACGTTAGCCGCGCATGCGCGCGCGATGGCCGTTGGCTCATAACAATCCGATGGATCTCGAATAATAACTTTTGCAAATAAAATTCTAAAACAACGATGTTATTCTAGCGATCTGTTAAGCGTATTTGGTATACCTAGATAGTCAATAAATCAGTGAATAGTTAGCGATGTTTTAAGTACATGTAATAATTCCTGGTTTTCAAGATATTTGACATCTTATAACGTGAGCACCTTATCGTGGATAAGTAAAAGACTCGTAATAACAGGTCTGCTTTCATACATCAATTTCTTAGAGACGGAAAGGTGAAATATTAATTTACGTTGGAAACGAACTTATTTTGGCGACCTTTCCCAAAAGCAAATATTACTTATACTTGAAGAGTCTAGAAGAAGGAGATATTTGAACCGTTCTTTAATGTGCTCTCGGTTTTGAGCACTTAAAAAAAATGAGCACTTTCTCGTTATAATTTGCCAGCAAATGAGCATTATCATAGTACGATAGGATAATAATAATAATAATAATAATAATAATAATAATAATAATAATAATAATAATAATAATAATAATAATAATAATAATAATAATAATGATAATAATAGGGAG
>Ga0081606_1000335_pt1 | contig 21184 bp, 19 predicted proteins | sample EareggfetidaYelm_FD_71127 | JGI IMG/M metagenome (GOLD analysis project Ga0081606, IMG submission 71127) | Earthworm egg capsule microbial community from the University of Washington, USA - E. fetida Yelm (SPADES assembly) (version 2) | ecosystem: Host-associated > Annelida > Reproductive system... | reverse complement strand
ACATTGGCCGACGCCATTAAATCGGCTTTCGGTTCTTTCGAAGAATTTAAAACGAAATTCAATGCGGCGGCCGTCGGACGTTTTGGTTCAGGCTGGGCATGGCTGATTTTGGACGGTTCAAAAAAATTGCAAATCACTTCTACGCCCAATCAAGACAATCCGCTGATGGACGTGGCGGAAGCGAAGGGCTTGCCGTTGCTTGGCTTGGACGTGTGGGAACATGCCTATTATTTAAACTATCAAAACCGCCGTCCCGACTATTGCGCGGCATGGTGGAATGTGGTGAATTGGGATGCCGTAGCTACGCGCTTTAAGAGCTAATGCCCCTCTAATAATGATTAATGGTTAATGCCTCTTCGCGGAGGTTGGCATACCGGGGGAATGTGGGTTTTATCAACGAATCATTAACCATTAATCATTAGTCATTAATCATTCACGATTAACCCTTTGGGTTTCTTGCGGCGGGGAAATGTGATTACGTTTATGTCAAGATTATGGATACCAGAGAAATTAAGGCGTTAGTGTCGCTTTTGGATGACAGCGAAATTGCCGAACACATTGAAGAGAAGATTTTATCGGTGGGGAAAGCCGCGATTCCTTTTTTGGAGAGCGAGTGGGAAAAGCCCCATGATTCGGAGTCGCAAAAGAAAATAGAAGACCTTATTCATGTGTTGCAGTACAAAGTATGGCAAGAAAAAATGCAGGCTTGGCATGCCTCGCAGGAACAGGATGTGCTGGAGGGTTTATGCTTGGTTTCTAACTATCAATATCCCAATTTGGAACCCCATGAGGTGGGGAATGAAATTGAAAAAATCTATCGCGAAGTCCGTGCGGCATACGATCCGAATGCGGACGTGCAAGAAAAAATCAAAACCATAAACAGCGTATTTTTCAATAAGCTGAAGTTCGCCCCCAACAGCAAAAATTTTTATGCGCCCGAAAATTCCTTTATTAATATTGTGTTGCAAATGCGCAAAGGCAATCCCATTACTTTGTGCTTGATTTATATGATGGTGGCGCAGAAACTGAAGTTGCCCGTTTTTGGCGTCAATCTTCCCTCTTTGTTTTTGCTGACCTATAAAGACGAGCAAGAACAATTTTATATCAACGTATTCAATCGCGGATTAATTTTTACGCAACAAGATATTTTGAACAGCATTCAAGAGGCCGGACTGGCGTTGCGCTCTTCCTATTTTGAGCCTTGCGGTTCGACGGACATCATTCGCCGCATGTTGCGGAACCTGGTGATGGCATTTGACCAATTGAAGGAACACGGAAAGGCGGATGAAGTGAAAACCTTGCTCACGCGAATTTCTGACCCCGGCTATCTTGCTTGAGCGGTGAGCGGTCAGTCGATGAAAGCCAATACGCAGTCGTCTTCTGCCGCATATTGCAGTCTCAATTTTTTCTGAAGAGGCTTGACGGCGGCGTACAATGTGCCGCTTTTCAGCACGTCAAATTTTTCCACGGCAATTTCATTGGCAAAATGTAAGCCGCGGCGTCCATGCCACTTATAGACGGCTTCTTTGGCGCACCAATAAATGCAAAGCGCGGCGAGGTCGTTGTCGGCGTGAAGGAATTCTTCTTTTGAAAGAAAGCGCGGGGCGGCGAGGCGCAATTTTTCCTTTGGCTTTTCTAAATCGATGCCGACGTCTGAGGCAGCTATTTGCACGGCCGCATAAGGAAAAGAATGGGTGAGGGAAACAGCCATGCGGCAACCTATCAAAAGCGGTTTGTTGTTTTCGTTGTGTACAATCCCGCGGAAAGAAAAGCCGCGTTGTTGCAAAAGTATTTTAGTCAGCAAGCGCGAAGCCAGCCATTCGCGTCTTTTGGCGGGATGCGTAATGTCGTGCGGCACGGGAGAGCCGAGCGCGTCCAATAAACTTTCCTCCGATTCGGCAATGTGCCACAAGCCGACATTCCCAATCGTTTTGATATGCGGCATGAAAAAATTTATTGCTCCAAAATGTAAGCAAACATTAACGGCGCGACAATAGACGCATCGCTTTCCACAATGAACTTCGGCGTTTCAATGCTTAGTTTTCCCCACGTGATTTTTTCGTTTGGAACCGCGCCCGAATAGGAGCCGTAGCTTGTGGTAGAGTCGCTGATTTGACAAAAATAACTCCAAAAAGGAATGTTCGTTCTCTCCAGGTCTTGATGCAACATAGGCACTACGCAAATAGGGAAGTCGCCCGCAATGCCTCCGCCGATTTGGAAAAACCCGAGGCCTTCTTTTCCTGAATGGTTGGCGTACCAATCGGCGAGCCATGCCATATATTCGATGCCGCTCTTCATTGTGGAGGCTTTCAATTCCCCCGTCATCACGTATGAAGCAAAAATATTTCCCATCGTAGAATCTTCCCAACCGGGGACCACTATCGGCAAGTTCTTTTCGGCGGCGACAAGCATCCACGAATTTGCGGGATCTATTTCGTAGTATGGTTTCAACGCGCCGCTGTTGAGCAAGCGGAACATAAACTCATGAGGAAATAAGCGCTCTCCTTTGTCTTCGGCGTCTTTCCAAACTTGGTATAAATGTTTTTGCAAACGGCGAAACGCTTCTTCTTCGGGGATGCAAGTATCGGTCACGCGATTGAGATGATTTTCCAACAATTCCCATTCTTGTTGCGGCGTGAGGTCGCGATAGTGGGGGAGGCGGCGGTAGTGCGAGTGCGCGACTAAGTTCATAATATCCTCTTCCAGATTGGCGCCCGTGCAGGAAATTATTTGCACTTTATTTTTCCTGATCATTTCCGCAAGGCTGATGCCCAATTCTCCCGTACTCATGGCGCCGGCTAACGTAATCATCATTTTTTTGCCTGAAGCAATGTGAGCCTTATAGGCTTTGGCCGCGTCGAGCAAGGCGGCGGCGTTGAAGTGGAGAAAATTTTTCTCGATAAATTCTGAAACAGTACGCATCGTGTAAATATTTTAGCGGGGCGAAGGTAAGAAATAGATTATATTTTTTGAAGAAGAATAAAGGACGTCGGGCGTAAAATTTTTTCTAATAAACTTTCTGAGGCGTAACTACGCGGTGCAATGCGAAATCGCCGTCGTGAAGATTGTCAATTTTATCAATCGGCGGAAAATAGGAGAGTCCGACGAATAAGCAGTCTTTTCGGCAAGTTTTTAAAAATTTATCGTAGTAACCTTTTCCGTAGCCTGCGCGGTTCAGATTTTTGTCGAAGGCGAGCAGGGGCGCTATGACTAAATCAATTTTTTCGGCGGGAGTTTTTTCTCCTTCTTGAGGTTCTAAAATTCCCCAACGGTTTTCTTTCAGTTGATTTTTATTTTCAAAATAATAATGCTCTAAATTTTCGCCGACGGCTTTAGGAACAGAAATGCGAACAGGGCGCGGCAACGTTTGTGCTTTTTCAATGATGAGCCACGTATTCACCTCGCCTTTTTTTTCTATGGGCAAATAGGAGTGAAGCACGTGAATGTCGCGAAGCAAAAAATTTGAAAAAAATTGCCGCGCGATTTGCTCGTTCATCTCTTGGCGCGCGGCATGGGGGAGCGCCTCTCTTTTTTGCCGAAAGATTTTCCGCGCTTCTTCTTTAGTCATAGCGCAACACGGTAAAGCGGTAATCAAAGGGGTCGAAGGCATTCATCGCATCTTGCAGAAAGGAGGGGTATTGGGTTTGCAAGGCGAGAAAATTCTCGGTGCGTTCTTGCAGGCCGCCGCGGGGAAATAAGCGGTCTTTGACATTCTCAATTTGCCGCAGACGGTCGCTGTGTTTTCGCTTCAGGGCGCGCGTTGTTTTTTCTTCTGCCTTCTCGATGCTTTGCAGGGCGCGGCGCGTCATCGCCAGAATATATTTTTCAAGCGAGGGGTCTGCTTGCGCGGCGTGTTTTTTTATTTCGTCAAAAGCCTCTTGTATTTTTTTTGCGGAAGCCTGATACGAGAATTGCATGTCAGGCTGTTGCGAGAGCCATTCGCCAAAAATTTCATGTTTGTTTTTGAAGAAAGATTTGAGCGGAAGATTTGTTTTGCTCGCCAGTCGCGCGACGGCATGGTCTGCGGCGAGGGCAAAATTACGGGGCTGCAGAATGGGGAACGGAAGGCGGCGTTTTGAAAATAAATCTTTCAACTGAAACCAATAAGCCAACTCTCCCGGCCCCCCGACGTAACTTAGATTGGGCAAAATCAATTCCTGATAGAGAGGGCGAAGGATGACATTCGGACTGATTTTTTCGGGTTCTTCTTCGATGATTTTTTTCAGCTCCGCTTCGGAAAATTTCAAATCCGTTCCCGCCACTTGAAAGGTCGCTTGCTTTTCAATTCTTCCGCGAATGTTTTTGTCTAAATAGAAAAAATTAATGCCGCGCGGATTCACTTGCGCCTTATAGCCCAAGTTTTCCAACTCTTGGCTGCTGTTTTCCACCGTCTGTTTGGAAGACTGATTGAAAATATCTTCCATCATGAGGGGGATTAATTTTCTTTTCAGTTCGCGATTGTCGGCGTCGATTACCGTCAAGCCCTCATTTCCGAACAGCGCGTTCACGTAATGCCGTACGGCTTGGCTCAAGGTTTTGCTTTCCGCGAATGCGTTGGCAAAGAGCGGCGCGTCGATTTTTTGGAGAACCTCCTCCATGCCTCCTAGATGAAACCTCCCGACGGCCCCGGTTTGCGAGGTGTGCCAAACAATTTCTTGTCCTGAAATACAGGCCGATTTTATTTCTTCAAAGTCATGGTCTTCGCTGGCCATCCAAAACACCGGGATGAAATTAAACTCGGGAAATTGCGCCGCCAGTTTTTTACAGGTATTGATGACCGTAATTATTTTGAAAATAAAATACATCGGTCCCGTGAGCAACGTGAGTTGGTGGCCGGTGGTTACGGTAAAAGAATTTTCTTTTTTCAGCAAATCGAGATTTTTGCCGACGGGTTCAGTCAGGAGGCTTCCATACTGCAGGCGCAGTTGCGCGACCAGATTTTCTCTGTCGGCTTGGCTGAATTTTTTATCGCGAATTTGTTCTCTAAAATTTTCGGGACGCGGAAAACGATTATAAAACGGCTGAAGCGTTTTTTTCTCCTCTATGTAATCCAAAAAGAGAGGGGAGAAGGCGCGGGTATCGCAAAAGGGTATTTTCTCTGCTTTCATAAGGGGGCGCAAATTTATAGCGCGGCTGTTAAATCATACTCCGTGGCGCTCACGATTTTTCCGTTCACAAAACTCCCCGGCTCCAATTTCACATTCGGAAAAATTACTTCATTGTCCACCTCGGGAGAGTCGTATTCAGTGCGACCGATGGCGTGGCGACCTTCCATTCGGTCAATTAAAACAGGAAACGTTTTTCCGATTTTTTGGGTATTCAACTCCAACGAAATTTCTTGCTGCACAGCCATAATTTCCTCCATTCTTTTTTCTTTTATTTTCGCGGGCACGTCGTCTTTCATCGAGAAGGCGTGCGTATTCTCTTCATGGGAATATTGAAAAACGCCCAGACGGTCGAAGCGCGATTGAATGACAAAGTTTTTCATTTCTTCAAAATCTTTTTCTGTTTCGCCGGGGTGTCCCGCAATGAGCGTAGTGCGTATGGCAATGTCGGGAATTTTTTCGCGAATGGTCTTGAGCAACGCCTCTGTTTTTTCGCGCGTGACGCCGCGCCGCATCAACTGCAACATATTTGAAGAGCCGTGTTGCAAAGGAATGTCTAAGTAATGGCAAATGTTTTTTCTCTCCTTCATCACGTCCAGCGCCTCCAAGGGAAAGCCTGCGGGAAAGGCATAATGCAGTCTTATCCACTCAATGCCGTCCGTATCAGACAAGCGTTTGAGAAGTTCAGGCAAACTTCTTTTTCCGTAAATATCTAAGCCATAGTAAGTAGAGTCCTGCGCAATGAGAAGCAATTCTTTCGTCCCGTTCTTGGCTAAAAAAGCCGCTTCTTTCGCCAACTCCTCCATGGGGCGGGAAATATGTTTGCCGCGCATGAGAGGGATGGCGCAAAACGAGCAAGGGCGGTCGCACCCCTCTGAAATTTTCAGGTAAGCAAAATGGCAGGGATTGGCCAGGATGCGTTCGCCGAGCAATTCTTGTTTATAGTCTGCATTGAGCTGTTTCAAGAGCCGCGACAAATCGCGCGTTCCGAACCAAGCGTCCACCTGCGGAATTTCGACCTGCAAATCGTCTTTATATCTTTCGCTTAAACAGCCTGTCACATATACTTTTTCGACTATCCCGTTTTCTTTCGCATCGACGTAGCGAAGGATGGCGTCGATGGATTCTTGCCTCGCTTCTTCAATAAATCCGCATGTATTGATGACTATTATGGAAGCCTCGTCTTTCTTCGATTCATGCTCTGCCAAAAAATTATTGCCGCGCAACTGAGTCAGCAACTGCTCCGAATCCACTTGATTTTTCGAACAGCCTAATGTCACAATATTTATCGCGTGTTTCTTATGTCCTTTTGTTTTCACGCGGCAATTTACAATCAAATAATGATTAATTTATTTTCGTTTTTCTTGTGGGAATGGAATTATTTTTGTGTTTTTGCATACCAATATACAGACCATGAATCTTTTTATCAACGACATTCCCGCGCGAATTTTGAAATGGGGCGAGCTTCCCGACGTCAATATCATCAATTCCCAAATTAACGCCAGGGAAGAAGGAATTACTAAAGCACAGTTAATCAATCATTTATACATAAAGGATGCCTCCGTGTCCGATATGGTCACGATTTTTGAGTTGCTCAATTCCAAAGTGCCTATCAGTCTATTGTCGCTTCACATCTCCATCGACGACTATCAGGGATTTTTGAGTTATATGAAAAAAAAGTTCAAAGTGGTGAAAGCGGCGGGGGGATTGGTGAAAAAGAAAGACCGTTTTTTGATGATTTACAGAATGAAACGCTGGGATTTGCCAAAGGGAAAGCGGGAGGCCGGGGAAAACTCCCGCAAAACCGCCATTCGCGAAGTGGAAGAAGAGTGCAATGTGAAAGCGTTGCTGGGCGAGAAAATTTGTACCACGTGGCATACCTATACCATGAACAGCAAAAACATGGTAAAAAAAACAAAATGGTTCACGATGGACTTAGTCGATGACTCGCGCATGCGCCCCGAAGCGGAAGAAGATATTGAAGAACTGCGCTGGATGACAGAGAAAGAAGTTTACCACGCCCTCGAAAATTCGTACCGCTCTATTCGATTTGTGTTTGAGCAATATTATAAGCAGAAAACCTCCTAAATAATGGCTAATGGTTAATGCCTCTTCGCGGATACCGCAGGCATGAGGGACGCGGGGGGACGCTTGCGACTCGGAGGAACCTTGTTAAGCGGCGTCATTAACCATTACTCGATTTGCCCCCTCGAATTCAACCGCCCGAAGCGGGGGCAGACAATTACCGAAGCGGGGTCGAATGTCATGGAATAACAAATATAAATATTAGCGTAATGTCCGATTTGTCCCATTAATACATATATAAATAAGTATTATATTTGCTTGTAAATTTAGATTTTATGACGAGTTTTAGCGGAATGAGCATGGCTCAAATTTTAAGCGAAATGGGCAACGGTCTAAGGATACATAGATTAAATGCGGCGCTTACGCAAAAAGACGCCGCGCTAAAATGCCAATGCAGCGTTTTGACTATTCAGCATATAGAATCCGGGCGCAGCGTCTCGACAAAGAATTTGATTTTATATATTCAGGCTCTTGGAGCATGGGATATGCTGAGCGGATTTAAGGATGTTCATCAGTTTCCTAAAAGATATAAAACGCACATTGTGTTTGCAAAAAGAACACGAACAAAAAAAAATTATGGAAAACCGGATCATCGTTAAACTGTACGGCAAAGAGTTAGGCGAACTGTATGGCGAAAACGGACGCATTGTTTTTCGTTATCTCTCCGCGAATGTTGAACCGTCGCCTTTTAAGATGCCCACAAGCAATGCCTTCTATTCGTTTGAAAGCCGTAATTTCCAATACACGCATCACCTGCCCCCTATGCTTGCGGACAGCTTGCCTGACCGTTTTGGAAGCGAGGTATTAAAAGCATATTTGGCTTCTATTCATCGTGCACCCCAATCTCTGACGGCGTTTGAAAGACTGAGTTATATTGGCGAACACGGCATGGGAGCATTAGAATATTTTCCGCAGTTAATGTTATCGCCTCATGGCGACAACAGAGATAGTATAGACCTTAGCCTGCTTTTGAAAATCGGAAAAGAGGCAGAAAACAATAAATTGAATTTCCAATTTAAAGCCAATGAAAAGAATATGCTGGAGAGAATAATCAGCATCAGCACATCAATAGGCGGAGCAAGGCCAAAAGCAGTAATCGGGCGCGACGGGAGCGGCAATATAATTTCCGGGTTGCATACGAAACTCCCTCCGGGGTATAAACATGAGATAATAAAATTGGAAACAGAAAATACGCGAGGCTATGGACGCGTGGAATATACCTACTATCAGCTTGCGCGTAAAAGCGGCATTATAATGACGCCGTCAAGTTTGTTGAGCAAAGAGGGTTGTCATTTCTGTACGCAACGGTTTGACAGAACAGAGGAAGGCGAAAAAATTCATGTACAGTCTTTGGCGGCGCTTCAATTCCTTGATCATAATCAAGACAGTTATCGCATAGAAGATATTATGAGAATGATAAATCACTTGTCTGGCGATCAAAGACAAATAGAACAAGCCTATCGAAGAATGGTTTTTAACGTATTGAGCGCCAACCGAGACGACCACCCAAAGAATACATCCTTTCTAATGAATCGCCAAGGGCGGTGGTCATTGGCTCCGGCATATGATTTGTGCTATACTTATGCGCCGCAACAAGCTATGTGGTCAAATGTTCACCACACCACGGTCAATGGAAAAAATGATAAGATTACGCATGCTGACTTTGTTTCTTTAGGCAAAGAATTTGAGGTAAAGAAGCCTGACCAAATAATAGAGGAAATACAAGACCGCTTTGTTGCCTTTCCCGCGTTGGCAAAAGAAAATGGGGTCAGTGCGGAAAAAATTGAAATAATAGTTGCCAATACTCAAAAGATTGCAAAAGAATTTAATGCGGAAAAAAACATTCGTGTCAAACATAAACCTAAAAACGGATTTAATCTATGACCCCCGGCTCCCAACCGTCTTTGCCATTGTTGCCCGACTAAAAGAGCAAACTATATCTGATGCCGCGTACCCCTGCTCTCATTAATAAATAACTCGTACAGCAGAGGAAACTTTTTTTTCTCGGGACTGGCAGAAGGTCTGCGGCAGTGCCCCAAGTGTCCTGCATGAGAGCAAAGTCTTATGGTTGCGGGTTTTTTATGCCTGTTCTTTTTTAGCGAATTTTTGAGAGGCCGTGCCTTTAGTCAGTGGTGAAAGCGTAGTTTTCTTCTTTGTAAATATCATTCAAGGCTTCAGACGCATCGGGGTACGGGGAAGCCTCGGCAAATTCCACGCTTTTGTTCACCGTTTCGATTATCGAGTTTTCAATTGCTTCGAGTTGCTTTTCGGAAGCGTATTTCCTGTCCAAAATAATTTTGCGCACTTGCTCCAAGGGGTCGCGGTGTTTATACTCTTCCACTTCTTCTTTGCTTCGGTATTTTTGCGGGTCCGACATGGAGTGTCCTTTGTAGCGATAGGTTCTGAATTCCAAAAGGGTGGGGCCTTCGCCGGCGCGTGCGCGGACCGCCGCCTTTTGCACGGCTTCATGTACGGCCTCCACGCTCATTCCGTCCACGGGCGCGGAAGGCATGTCGTAGGCGTTGCCCAGGGTATAGAGGTCGGTGACGTTTGAGGTGCGTTGAACGGAAGTGCCCATGGCGTAGCCGTTATTTTCAATGACAAAAATCACGGGAAGTTTCCAAAGCATTGCCAAGTTGAGCGTTTCGTGGAAAGCCCCTTGTCTGACGGCGCCGTCGCCCATATAGCAAATGCAAAGGTTTCCTGTTTTATTGTATTTTTCGGCCAATGCAATGCCGGCGCCAAGGGGAATTTGCGCCCCCACAATTCCGTGTCCGCCCAGGAAGCCGTTTTTGACGTCAAAAATGTGCATGGAGCCTCCTTTCCCTTTTGAAACCCCCGTTGCTTTTCCGTACAACTCTGCCATCACGCCATTGGGATCGGTGCCCAAGGCCAACGGGTGTGCGTGGTCGCGGTAGGCCGTAATATATTTATCGCCGCGCTTCAGGGCAGAAACCGAACCGGCGGCGCAAGCCTCCTGCCCTATATAAAGATGACAAAATCCGCGAATTTTTTGCATGCCGTACAACTGCCCGGCTTTCTCTTCAAAGCGGCGCATCAGCATCATTTTTTCAAACCATTCGAGATAGGTTTCTTTGGAGTATTCTTTGTGTGCCGTTTTTTCGGACTTTGTGTTTTCTGCTGTTTTAGTCGCCATTTTTAATCTTTTTTTAATTCAATAATGCGCAATATCCCACTCTATTTCCTAACCTCAAAATCTTTTTTCTTCTTTAAAAACTCTGTTTCTGATTCAAGGGCTTTTATAGAAAATAATTTCTCCTTTTCCCGACGTCGCCTCTTTCCATGTCGCCATGGAAAATCCGACGGCAAAAATAGCACAAGTTGGAATATTGTCTATGGCGTCGGGCACGAAATAGTCGGCTAATTCGGTAAGCGCAGGATTGTGTCCCGTTAAGTAAATTATTTCATCGGGACTCCCGTCGGGAAATCGGCGAATTTGCTCAAGCAAGGAAGTCATGCTCGCCGCATAAAATTTGTCCTCATATATAATTTTGCGGGCGTCAAAACCTATTTCATGCGCAATGGCTTCCGCCGTTTCTTTGGCGCGCGCGGCAGGACTGGAATAGATGCGAACAGGTTTGCCGGGGCGCTCGGCTAAAAATTTTCCCATGCGGAGGGCGTCGCGTTTGCCCTTGGCATTGAGCGGCCGCTGAAAATCTTCCGCCCCCGAATGCGCCCTGTCGGATTTGGCGTGGCGAATAAGATACAGTTCCTTCATGGTTTTTTGCTTACAAAATTAAATAACTTTTTAAGTCGTTTATTGGCAAAGTTAAACATTAAAACATTATGTTTAAAGCGGGGGCGCAACAAGGAGATAATTCCGCAATCGTAAGCGAGTAACGCATAATGCGGGGCTTGTTATAATTTTGCGCAAGCCAATGTCGGCGATGAGTTGCAAATTTTGGGCGCATCTCAAAATTACCGTCGCTATGGATAGCCAGAAACATTGCGCTCGGCGAGGCAACGTAAGGGGACGTTCTTCAAGGGAGGCTGCTACAACGGCTGTTTTGGACTAGGATTATAGGATTTTTTGGGGGGCACCACGCGGGCGCTAGGGACACAGAGAGTGGAGGGGGTATTTAACATAATGTTGAATTTAATACTCTCCCCATACTTTATCTATACACTGCCTATGCTTGGGCTATGGAGTTCTATTCTGACTAACGATCTGCACCGTTCTTGAAAATCAGTCAGTTACAAATAAACGTGAGCCGCAGAAGTCAATGCCGCCGCGGAATAAAGAGGATTTTCTATAAATATTAAACCCCTTTGGGATTAACCACCGGCCCTTAACCGTCCGTCATTAACCCTCCGCCGTCTGCCTGAAAGAGGGAGCTGACCGCGTCTGCCGACATTTTGTTATGCTTCTGCCTTCGCATTTGTTTTCAAATCCCTACCTTTGCCGCATGAGGAGACCTATTCAAAAAAAAATCAAGTATTTCCTGCTTTACCATTTTGTAAAATTGTTATTGTCTTTGTCCTCCTTCATTCCGCGAAGAGGGTGGATTAAAGCCTGCGGATTTTTAGGCGGCGTAACCTATCATTTGTTGCCCGCCACGCGCAAGCAGACCATCCGACACCTTACTATAGCCTTTGAAAAAGAAAAGTCAGCCGAAGAAATACTTCGGCTTTCTAAAAAAGTTTTTGTAAGAATGGGACAAAACGCAGGCGATATTTTTCGCTCCTTGAAAGTGGGAAGTCTTGAAAATCTGAAACGCTTCTTGACTATTCACGGGCTTGAAAATTGCGAAGCGGCCAGAGCCAAAGGAAAGGGCGTGATTACGTTAACGCTTCATCTCGGCGCTTTCGATTTGCAGGCCACGGCCTTGGCGCTTCTTGGATTTAGCCCCTACATCATCGGCACGGCGCTTAAAGACGAGCGACTCAATGCCCTGTTGAAAAACTACCGAAATGCCTACGGCGCCATCGCCATTGAGCGGGGCAAGGAAACCGTGCGGCTTTTTAAGGCATTGAAAAACGGAGGCTCTCTCGCCATTCTCATCGACCAAGACACCGACGTGCAAAGCGTGTTCGTGAATTTTTTTAACCGCCCCGCTTCCACTCCCCTTGGCGCCGCTATGCTGGCATTGAGATCAGGCGCGGCGGTGGTGCCCATGTATATTTATCTGGATGACAATCTCCGCCAACAAATGCATTTCTTGCCCGAAATAGAATTGGCGCGCACAGGAAATGACAGGGAAGACATCGTGGTCAATACGCAAATTTTTACGTCGCTGGCAGAGGAACTGATTAGGAAATATCCCGAACAGTGGGTGTGGATGCATGAACGGTGGAGAACACAGCCGAGCGCCGAAAAAAACTAGCCGTCTTTTCTTCCAAAGTCGTCTTGTACGCGAATAATATCGTTTTCGTCGGAAGGGTCGGAGGGGTCGGTGTGTTGCCAAATTTCGGCAATCATTCCCCAAGCGGAAGTGCCTATCAAGCGATGGCGCTCGCCTTGTTTAAGCCGAATGACTTCCCCGATTATCAGGTCTCTCACGGGGCCTTGTTCATCGGTGAGACTGGTCGCGATGCCCGCCACTCCCGACACGAGTTTCCAAATCTCCGCGCGTCGGTGATGATACTGCCATGAGAGGCGTTTATTGGGTTGCGTAATTAAAATTTTCGGACTCAGCTTTCCGCCAATGCGCAAAGAGGGAATAGAAATGCCTTTGAAAAAAATCTTGCCAAAAGCCTCGGCGTCTTTTTCGTCCATCATAAAAAATCCGCCCCACGGCCGCGATACGTCTTTGTCAATAATCGTCAGCCTAAGCGAGTTAATGTATTTTTCTATTTGAGAAAATATTTGTTCTTTGTTTCCGGTGAGGATGAGTGATTTATACATAGTGATTAATTTATTAGTGTTTAGCGGTCAGCGATTAATGATTGGCGATTAATAATTCATGGTTAATTTGCGGCAATTTATTCTGTCCGCAAAGATGTAAAAAGTAAATGAAATATTTTATGTTTTCCATCCGCGGAGGCGAAGAATTGACCAAAAAATTAATGAGTTTTGAGTTAAGGGTTAATCATTACCCAGCTCTTACACTCAAATTTTTCTGACAAGCTGCCCGAAGCGGTGAGGGTATAATAGTAAACTCCGGTCAATCCGTTGCCGCTCCAATCGTTTTTATAATCGTCTGATTTGTACACCGGCTTACCCTGACGATTGACCACGACTAATTTAATTTTCAACAATTCATGCGCGGGTTGGTTTCGTGCCATAATTTTGAATGTATCGTTTAAGCCATCTTGCGTACCCGGAGTAAAAACATTGGGGATATTCAATTCAAAAATGGGGATCGTGCGCGACAGTTCGTTGCGGCACGGCGGACGCTCGCCTTTTAACTTCGCCAAATAAGTGCCATCCTGCGAATAGTCATGCCAAAAGTCTGCTTCTTTGCGGGTATTTCCGTCGCCCAACTCGATATAAGTTCCCGCCAAGGAATCGCTCAAATTTTGAATATGAATATGCGGAATACCGAGGCAGCCTCCGCTATATTCAATGTTCCATTTTAAATTAACAGGGGGCAACACTTTCACCTTCACCTTGCCTTCTGCCGAACAACGATTGACGTCCGTTATATTCACAAAATAAGCCGTTGTTTTTTGGGGACTGACAGGAAATGCGCTATTTCTTCCCTCGTATTTTTCCTTCCCGTCTTCCGAAGTCCATCTATAAGTCACCCCGTTTGAGGCGTCCAACGTGGCGCTTGTTCCCAAGCAAATTGTTTTATCTCCTCCCGCTCTTCCCATCGGCGCATTAATTCTAACCGTCGTGCTCGCATTGCTTTCGCCGAGGCAAGAGCCTTTGTCAATGGCTTTGAGAGTAATCAAATAAGTTCCCTCTTTTTTAAATTTATAAGTCACCGAATCTTTGGTCAATTTAGTAATGGGGACGCCGTCGACAACCCAACGATATTCAATGCCGCCAAAACTCAAGTTTTCAAAAGCCACCGGGGCGCCGACGCAAAAGGAATTTTTCCCGGGGTTCAATCCGTCGGGCGTATTGGTTCGGATAACGGCTTTTAATAATGACAAATCAAGTTTGAAGGCAAGGTTGTTGCAGTTCTGGCTGCCATTTCTGTTGCTGTAGGCGCTCGTCGTGGTGGGGAAGTCGGAAGTAGCCCTGTTGGCAGCATTGCGAAAGTTGCAACCCGAACAAACCGCATGATAGACAATGCCCGCTTTATCGAAACGACAAGTTCCTCCGTCGAGGTGCGTGCGCGATTCTGTTCCTCCCAAAAAGGTGGCATATAAAAGTTTGGAAGCATCGTCGGAGAAAGCGCAAAAATAAAAATCCGAGCCGCTGGTGGTTGTCTGAATAGCCTCCGGGGTGACCGGCATTCCCGCCGTGTCGCTGCTCCAATAGCCTGAATTAACCTCTCCGCCCCATCCCGACATATAAATAATGCCACAACCATTTACCAAAAATGCAGTAGGCGAAATGTTGGGGATGCCGATGCCCGAACCAAAAACAGTGGAATAGTTTAATACGGCGAGCGTACTGTCAAACTTCTGCAAAAATTGTCCGCTGCCCGCGTTGCTGTACACTCCTGCGGTAACGGGAAAAGAGCGGCTGTTGGTTTGCCCGTAAACATAAACGCTTCCCTTCCTGTCGAGGTCAATAAAATAGACTTGGTCAAAACCCGATGTGCCCGTATAGGTGGAGTGAATTATCCTGCTGCCGTCCTTTTTCAAAAGCGCCATCCATCCGTCCGCGCCTCCTTTCAATGTTTTCTGATAGGCGCTCGCGCTAATGGGAAAATTGAGGCTTGTGGTTCCGCCGGCCACAAATAAATTCCCTCTTTCGTCGATTTGAATAGTATGCGAGGCGTCGGTTCCGGAGCCGCCGATAAAATTTGCCCAATTTATTTTTGTCAAATCTTGGCTTAAGCTCACTATCAAAGCATCCGTCTCCCCTCCCTTATACGCGGTCGAAAAACCTGACGTCGGAAAATCGGGCGAGGAAGTCACCGTCGATATATAAATAGTGTCGCCTTGTGAAATAATATCTCCTCGAAATATATCCCCATAGTTCTTATTCAACGGACTGCCCTGTGCATTAACCCCGTCGTTCTTTGTGCCGCCTAAATAGGTGCAAGCCAAAAGTCGGCTGCCGTCCAAGCTAATTTTCGCGACAAAAATATCGCACGGAAAATCAACATCCACTACGCTATTATCCACATAATCTCCGCCTTTAAACCTCCTTTGCACGGTGCCTCTTGTGATTGGAAAATCGAAGGAGGAAGTGGTTCCCAACACCAACAATTCATTCTTGGAATTCATCACGAGAGAATGAGGGGTTTCATTCCGGCCCCCTCCTAAATAGGTGCCGTATAATAAATGTTCGCCGGCGGAATCATATTTTAAAATGGCGACGTCAAAAGTCCCGCGGCCAAAATTCTCCTGAAAAACGCCCGGGGTAACGGGTAATTTTTGTAGCGCCGTAACGCCTATGACAATGCCTGATGAATAGAGGTTTCCTCGCTCGCCGTAAGTAGCGGTGCTTCCCCAGTTGTCTGCCGAAGAGCCTGAATAGGTTGAAAAAATTAAGAGCGGGTCGAGCGTCAGTTCCTTCGAGACGTCGTACTCTTCGTCAAGCGCTATTTGTACTTCATTATCTTGCAAAACATAATGTGCGCGAATATAAATTTTCTTCCCCTCCTTCATTTGATAGCAAACGGGCTTCAACTCGGTGTGTTCGCCAAAGGCATTTTTCACCGCTAAATTTCCGTTTTTGTCTAGGCTCAAATTGTCTTCCCCTTCGTATTTCCATTTCACGACGGAAGGATCGCAAAAGGGCTGCACATAAAATTCATATTTCAAATTTTTCCCTTGCGAAGTCACCAGCCAATGAATGCCGGGGTAAAGATTTTTATATTCGATGCTTTCATACGCATTGACCTTGGATTTCCAATTCGCTTGGTTTTGACCGATAAAGAAATTGTAGTAATCGGGAAATTTTTTGTGCCTGGTCGGGGCAGAGGGATTGGCGCCGATAAATGACAGGCGGATAAACTGTCCTTTCAATTTTTCGCGGTTCACAGGCATTCCTGCTTCCGTCAGGCCATGCTGAAACTGTTCGTGAAAATATTCTATTTGCTTTCCGTCGTAAAGATAAAACCCCAATTCGCCGGAGCGAACGGTGACCAAGCGGCAATCCGTCTTCGCATAAAAATCGCCGGCGCCTTGTCCTTTGTTTTCAAGGTAGCGAAGTTCAGGATTGACGGCGCCAACCATCGTTGAAACCGACGTCCAGAAAGACACAAAAAGACAACTTCGCAAAGGCAAATTCATAAATAGTGAGTCATCGTTTTCCTGCAAATTTAGCTATAATCAATGATTGTTGGCGAATGATTGAGGGCAAATGGTTTGTCTGGCGAATGATTGTTGGCGAATGATTGAGGGCGAATGATTGAGGGCGAAAGGTTGTTGGCAAATGACTGACGGCAAATGACTGACGGCGAAAGATTGTTGGCGAAAGATTGATGGCGAATGGTTGAGTGTGAAAGATTGTTGGCGAAAGGTTGTTGGCAAATGACTGACGGCGAAAGATTGTTGGCGAAAGATTGTTGGCGAAAGGTTGAGTGTGAAAGGTTGAGTGTGAATGATTGATGGCGAAAGGTTGTTGGGGAATGATTGTCGGCGAAAGGTTGTCGGCAAATGATTTGTCTGGCGAATGACTGACGGCGAAAGGTTGTTGGCGAAAGGTTGTTGGGGAATGATTGTTGGCAAATGACTGACGGCAAATGGTTGTCGGCGAATAATTGAAGGTTGTTGGCAAATGATTGAGGGCAAATGGTTTGTCTGGCGAAAGGTTGAGGGCGAATGATTGAGGGCGAAAGGTTGTTGGCAAATGATTGTTGGCGAATGATTGTCGGCGAATGATTGTCGGCGAAAGGTTGTTGGCGAAAGGTTGTTGGCGAATGATTGAGTGTGAATGATTTGTCTGGCAAATGATTGTTGGCAAATAGTTTGTCTGGCGAAAGGTTGAAGGTTAATAATTGTCGGCGAAAGGTTGTTGGCAAATGACTGACGGTGAATGATTGTTGGCGAAAGATTGTCGGCGAAAGGTTGTCGGCGAAAGGTTGTTGGCGAATGATTGAGTGTGAATGATTTGTCTGGCAAATGATTGTTGGCAAATAGTTTGTCTGGCGAATGATTGAGGGCGAATGATTGTCGGTGAATGATTGTCGGTGAATGGTTGTTGGCGAACGATTGAGGGTGGTGCCCCCGTGCTCTCCCCGTGTCCCTCTCGTCCCTAGTGCCCCCGGTGCCCCTCACAATATCCCCATGCCCGCGCGCCATTAACCATTAACCATTAACCGAGGCCTGCATGCGTTCAAAAGCTATCTCCAAAAAATTGGGAATGATCGCTTGATAAGTGGCGTCCAATCGTCCGTGCGCCAAGTGCTCTATCATTAGATCATATTTGCGGTGTCCGTATTTTTCAAAAATATTGCGTTCAAAAGCTATCTCCAAAAAATTGGGAATGATCGCTTGATAAGTGGCGTCCAATCGTCCGTGCGCCAAGTGCTCTATCATTAGATCATATTTGCGGTGTCCGTATTTTTCAAAAATATACTTCATATTGTCGTCGTGATGAAGATAAAGCTCCATGCCTTTCGTATCCATTTCAGCGAGGAATTGTATTCCAAAAATAGCGTGGTTAAAGCGAATGGCCATCGCGGAGCGTTCCAACTTGATGAGCGGTCTTTCTTTTTCGATGCACGCCACGTAACCCCCCTCGGCCGCCAATTTTGCCTTATCGGGTTGCAACACTTGAAAGGAGCGCGAGTCGGCGGCATAGAAAAGGTCGCTTAGGTTTTTCAGCAACGCTTCCTGAAAACCGCTCTGTGTTTTGTGCACGGGCATTATTCCAAAGGAAGCGCTTTTGCGTTTGGTTACTTTGGCATAGCCGTAATAGCGGCAAAAAATTTGGAAAGAATGGCAAATCAAAAAAACGTACTTCGGTTTATTGGGATTTCGGCGATTGTGTTGCAATATATTATTCATCAGTCCGAAATAATTTTTCTCCCACGAGGAGCCTTCCGATTCCAACGGGCTTCCCGGGCCGCCGGTGGAAATATAAACGTCGTAACTCAAATCGGCGATCTCCAGTTTTTTCCTGACGTCGAAAGACTTGAAAGTTACGTTTCCCTTTCTTTGAGAAAAATTTTCTATCAGAAGGTGAAGACTGCGTATTCCCTCGTCTTCCCTTCCGTTATGCAAATCAAGAACCGCAATCTTCATTCGAGTGCGAAATTATTTTCTTTTTCCATAAACTGCCTTGCGCTGCTTTTCGCAACCCTGCCTAAAATTAAAAGGCGGGTGCAAATATACGGGATGATTGCACATGAAAACTTTTTTTGAAATAAAAAATTACTTGCCTTCCACGGCGCGAGAGACAAAAGTCCCCCACATCAAATTATTGCGGGCGGGGTCTTGCGTAAGCGCTTTACCCACAGCCAGTTTCACCAGATTCTCCACGGCCCATTCGAAGTTGTCCTGCCCCACGGTGGCAATATTTGCATCGGGCACGGGGTTACAAAAATCAATGGCATAAGGCACGCCGTTTCGGACGGCAATCTCCACTGAATTAAAATCATAGCCTAAAGCCGTGCAAAGCACAACGACTATTCTTTCTATCTCCTCCATCAGTTTTTTTTCAATCGGTCCTTTTGAATTTTCATAGCGCAAATGATGAGGATTGCGCGGTTCGTAGCGCATGATGCGGACATATTTTCCGCCAAAACAGAAGCATCGGAAATAGTCCTCAAATAAAATTTCCTCTTGGAGCATCATCACATTCTGGCCGGTTTCGCTGTAGGCTTTGAAAAATTCAGCGGGGTCGCTCACGCGATACACGTCTTTCCAACCTCTTCCGTTGTAGGGTTTCAGATAAGCCGGCCAGCGAATGTAGTCGAATATTTTTTCCCAGCTCAAGGGGAATTTTAAATTGATAAAAGTAGTGACGTCGGTTCCGTACGGACGTTCGCGCGAAGGCAAAAGCACGGTGTGGGGCACGTGTACGCCGTGTTTCATGGCGAGCGCATTGTTAAAAAATTTTTCATCCGCGCTCTGCCAGAAAGGATTGTTCATCACCGCCGAACCCGCCGCGGCGGCATTGCGCAAATAGGCTCTGTAAAACGGAACTTCGTGCGAAAGACGATCGATAATTACGGCATACTCCGCGGGAGCGCCCTGCTCTACCATGTCAATCAACACATGCTCGGCTTTTACGTCGGCTAATCCGAGTTTGTTTATTTCGTCGATAACAGCATCGGGAAAACTGTTTTCCAAGCCGTGAATAATTCCAATAGTTTTCATAACAAATGCGGGTAATCAGTAGCTTCTTGGTTTGGCGGAGAAATTGACAAGGCATTACATTTTTTTTTCAAATCATTTGGGTTGAGAAAAGATACGGAAAATTTATAAACGAAAGATAATGCGGAAATATTTCCGCCGGCCTGTTGCGGCGGGAATGGCAACGTCCGACGACTTGAAAAACAGGCCGGCCTTTAAAAAAATGGAAGGAGACATCCGTCCAATATTCAGGAGGGGCATTGAAATAGACAGAGTTAGCGCAGTCGCCGTCGGACAAAAACTTGACCCCGTGCGCGGCTCCCTTGCGGCTCACGCGCTTTGCCGCATTTGCGAGGCAACCCGATCCAAAACCGCAACCGACCGCAACCGCAACCTCGTCTGCTTGGCAAAAAGAGATAAATTCTTCCAAAGTCATTTTTTTCCCGCTCTCTAAAAGTTTTTGGCATTGCTCCCGATAATTTCCAACGCCTCTGTGAGGCTTAACACAAATACTAAATATTAAAATCAAATTAATCGTTTGAACATATATAAACCTTTTAACGCTTTTCATTTCAGCTTGCCGCCTTTTTAAAACTACGTCCGTATCAGTAACCAAAGAGCGGGAATTCCCGGGTCAGGTCATTTACTTTTTTCTTGATTTTTTTCAAATGCTTATCGTCTTCGGGGTTGCGCAAGGCATCGTCGATGAGTTGAACTACTTTTACGGCATGTTTTTCTTTGAATCCTCGCGTGGTGATGGCCGGCGAGCCGATGCGAATTCCCGACGCCACCATGGGCGGCAGAGTATCGAAGGGAACCATGTTTTTATTGATGGTAATGTCGGCTTTGGTAAGCGCTTCCACGGCCAATTTTCCTGTGAGTTTTTTATTGGTGAGGTCAATCAACATCAAGTGATTGTCGGTGCCGCCCGAGATTATATTATAGCCCATGTCGGTCAAAGCCCTTGCCATTGCTTTGGCGTTCTTTGCCGTCTGCACCGCGTACTCCATATAGTCATCGCTGAGGGCTTCGCCAAATGCAATGGCTTTGGCGGCAATCACATGCTCCAGCGGGCCTCCCTGAATGCCCGGGAATACCGATGAGTCGAGCATGGCGCCCAGCTTTCTTATCTCTCCTTTTGCGTTGGCGAGGCCAAGCGGATTTTCCGTATTTTTTCCGACCAAGATAATGCCGCCGCGCGGGCCTCTCAATGTTTTATGAGTGGTGGAAGTCACCACATGACAATGTTCCATCGGGTCGTTAAGCAAGCCCCGCGCAATGAGTCCGGCCGGATGAGCAATATCGGCCAGCAGAATGGCGCCTGCCCGATCGGCGGCGGCGCGGAGTTTTGCATAATCCCAATCGCGACTGTAAGCCGAAGCGCCGCAAATAATCATCTTCGGTTTTTCGCGCTCGGCAATATCGGCGAGTTTGTCAAAATCGATCAGTCCTGTTTCTTTTTCCACGCCGTAAAAAACGGGTTGGAATAATTTTCCCGAAAAGTTCACCGAAGAACCATGCGTAAGATGCCCGCCGTGCGATAAGTCGAAGCCGAGAATTTTATCGCCGGGCTTCAGGAAGGCGAACATCGCCGCCATGTTGGCCTGCGAGCCCGAATGAGGCTGCACATTAGCCCACTCCGCGCCAAAAAGTTCTTTTACCCG
>Ga0081606_1000334_pt1 | contig 21198 bp, 18 predicted proteins | sample EareggfetidaYelm_FD_71127 | JGI IMG/M metagenome (GOLD analysis project Ga0081606, IMG submission 71127) | Earthworm egg capsule microbial community from the University of Washington, USA - E. fetida Yelm (SPADES assembly) (version 2) | ecosystem: Host-associated > Annelida > Reproductive system... | reverse complement strand
CCGCTCTCACGCCTGGCCAGACGCCTGCGCCGAGCTCGGAATCAAGGCAAAGAAGACCCGCCCTTATCGCCCGCAAACGAACGGGAAGATCGAACGCTTCCACCGCACCCTCGCCGACGGATGAGCCTTCTCACGCCACTACAACAGCGAATCAGCCCGCCAAGCAGCCCTCCCCGCATGGCTCCACGAACATAACCACCACAGGCCCCACACCACCATCGGAGCAAAGCCACCCATCAGCCGGCTAACTAACCTGCCTGGGCAGTACACCTAGCCCTCACCGGACTCCGTTTCGGCGAGGCTGCGGCTCTTCGCGTTTCCGCGGTTGACCTCGACAAGCGACTCATCCACGTCGACGAGGCCGTCACCAAGGTCAGTGGCGTCGTCGAGTTCGGTGACACAAAAGACCACGAGAAGCGCGTGGTGGCCTTCCCTCAGGTCCTGACCGAACTGCTCCATGCGCAGATGGTCGGCAAGCGACCGGAGAGCCTTCTCTTCACGAGTCCTGAGGGATACACGCTTCGCCTCGTGACATGGCGGCGACGGTACTGGTATCCGGCAATCGCCAAGATCAATGCGAGGCGACGCAAGACCAACCCGAAGGGGATGGTGGACTTCCCGAAGGTGACGCCACATGACCTTCGCCATACGGCTACCTCCCTCGCCGTGCGCGGCGGTGCCAGCGTCGTCGGAGTTCAGAGAATGCTCGGCCATGCCGACGCCAAGATGACGCTCAACACCTACGTCGGCCTCTTTACCAGCGACCTCACTGCCGTCGCCGATGTGCTCAACGAGTCCGCGAGTAGGTCGAAACTAGGCGACGCGCTCGCTGCACCGACGCCCAAAGACGAGGAGTGCTAGCGGGCGCTCATGGCCATGCCCTCGGGTTTTCCGTAGCGGCGGAACAGTCTCCTGGCGTTGGGCGCGCAATGCAACGGACCAAGAGCCGGCGGCGTTGAATGAGTCAAAGTGGCTCGTCTACGGTGCATCACGAGGACCGTCCAGAGAACCCCGCCGGTGAGGCGAACTAAGCAGTCTCCGTCGAACGTCTTTCCCCGGATCACCGGTGCAGTTCTCTCCCGGATGGCCAGGGCCAGCTGGGGCGGCCGGACCCAAAGGCGAGAGCTCACTCGCCCGCGTCGGGACCCGACGAGGCTGCAAGGGTGAACTCGTCATTGATTTTAATGACAATCGCGACCATCAGCCGAAGAGCAACGATGTATGGGTTGAAGTGTTCGCTGTCGTCGAGGCCGGCCTGGGAGCCGTGTTGGTATCGGTTGCGCAAGTTCGGGCCGTTGCTGAAGTCGACCCTGTTGAGCATGTAGTTGAAGTAGTCCGCCTCTGCCTCGGTCAACAGCGAGGATCGGCGCACCATCCATCCCCTCTCAACCATCGCATCAACTGCCGCACGACCGGCCGGTGAGAGGTGGTAATAGCTTGCAGCCTGGGTGCGGAACAGAGTGACGAGAACGAGCAGCTGCTCTGCATTCGCGAAGTAGACGCGATGGCCAAGGTCGACGAGGACCCCAGCATCGATCATCGAGTCGATGTACGGCTTCTGGTAGTCGTTGAAGGTTGCGTAAGCAACCTGGTTACCTGACAGGAGGCTCGCGCCGTTGCCAGCCTTGAGAGACTCATCGATGTAGGTCAGCGGCGACTGATCCGAGAACAGCAGATACAGGATGTTCTCCATCTCCTGGACGCCGGAGGAGTATAGGTACTTGCCCTCGAGCAGACTCGGTATCTCCTTGTAGCGCACCTGGTCTGACCCGAGGGTGAGCAGGTCACGATCGAGCTCGCTGTTCTCGGCAAACAGCGAGAACTGCTTCACGACGCTCTCCATCTCGGCGAAGAGATGCCGAACCTTTTGGAGGTTGGAAGCGCCAACAGCAGACGGGTAGAACGAGAAGTTCTGTGCCCCGAACTCCTCAACGAGGTACGTGCCGCAGAACCAGGCAATGACATCTTCGAGCTCGATCTCATGCGAGGCAAGGAACAGTCGGTACATATGCGTCTGCAGCAGCGATCTCGAGTCGATCTGTCGAAACGCACGCCCGACCTTATATTCGGCGACGCCGGTGAGGCCCATGACTCGCTCCATGGCACTTAGAGCAGTCGGAAATGCAGGGAAGCACAGGAGCACATGATGGTCGACGAACTCGAAGAGGTACTGGAAGTTGTTCATGACGCTCGGGAAGTCGAGAGACTGTTCGAGCCAGCGCCGACTGTAGGTGAATCGCTGGACCCACCCCTCTGAGTCGTCCACCTCAGTCAACACCGGCTCCTCTTGGTCATCCGAGATGCTCAGGTCGACGCCTGTCTTGACGCCTTGGCCTTCGGTGAAGAGCTCGGAGTTGAGCTGTTCTGCTCGTCGGCGTGCTCGCAGACGCAGCTTGGCATCGATGCCTGCCTGAGCGTGATCCTTCGCTTCGGCGATCAACCGGACATAGTTCAAGTTCGCATCCTCGCTATCGATGTAGCACTCGAGGAGTCCGCGACTGTCGGCAGGGGTGAAACTAGGCGGCAGGTGGATCGCTCGTCCGGCGCTCTTCTCGAGGTGCTTACGGACCAGGTACTCGGCCGTTCGGGCGGAGACCAAGAGCTCGTCCCTGATGCTGCGGTCGTAGGCGTGCACGAGGCCCTTACTCGCCAGCATCTCACCAAGGTGTACGCCGACTGTCCTCAACGACGGGAGAGCAATGTCGGCATCGCAGCGCTCAAAGACTCTGCCGCGACCGAGAAGGTCCAGTAGGTCTGAACGGTACTCGTGGTCGATATCTCTCACAACGGCATCGAAGTTCGAACCGTCGATGTCGCCAAAGTACTTAGCTACCGCCGCACGGATCTTGGGGGCGACCGCCTCCATATGCACTTGCTCGGCGGGTGTCGATGAACGAAGGAAGATGCCGTTCTCCAGGTACTGTTGAACGTTGTGGAGCTCGAGCACGTCCACAATCGTCGTGGGCGGCCTGCCTGGGTCAAACACCAACGCGATCTCCGCAACACGTTGCGCGTAGAAGCCAGCCGCCAAGTCATGGGCACCATAGAACCGAACGCGTCTCAGCTCGCCTGGCTCCGTATTCAATGGGCAACTCCTCCTGATTGCTTGCCGACCTGTAGTACGACGCTCATGCTCATTCGGTCAACTCTCCCTATCGCTCCCACGCTGACACCGTCCGTTTGCTAGAGGTGGATCGCCGTGATTGGACCCCCGGCTACATCGGGTTCGACTGTGAGGACTGGAAAGTACTGCGCCGAACCATCCATGTCGCGAGCCCATTCGTACACCACGCTGCAAAGGGTGTTGAGCAGCCTGCCGATCAGCAGGGCCATGGCGTACGGCCCGTGGAAGGCCAAGTGAACTTCGGATGCGCCAGCTGCTCGCGCCGCGAACTTGATCGCAGTTGCGATCTCCTTGGCAATACGGCCTGCCTCGCGAGGGTCGATGTCTCCTTGCCCCGTGGTGATCGTGACGGCGGTCACCGAGGTGGTCGAGAGGGACTGGAGTAGCATCGCGAACGCGAGGGTGTCGGGCGCGTCTGTAAGGCTAGCGAAGACTGCCAACCGCGCTCTACCTTCATGTGCACCCGCAAGGCTGACTTCATCGACAGTGACCGCAGTGTGCAAGTTTGGGTCCGCCGGGTCTGCCACTGAGGTCCAGGTCGAGCCTTCGAGATCGACCACCTCAAGTTTGCCGAACTTAGTCGCAGGGAAGCCAGTTCCGAGCGCCACTGCAATTGAGAGATGCATTCCGCCGAAGAATTGCACAGCGGGTGCCCCAACCGACAGGACCGCGTCGCTGATGATGGGCAGAGTCACGGCCAGGTCGTGTAGCGCCAGGGCAGCGGGAATCTTCCCCGCTTCGCTCGGGATTAGCCGGATATCCAAGTCGGAAACGCAGGCGTCAATCGACGACGGCGCCGTTCGGCTCTGCGTCGAGATCTTGAGCGGTCGCGGGACGCTTGACATATCAGTTTTGAGTTGTCTGGCTCGATGCCGCAGCAGTCTACGTACCAGCTTGATCCGACCATTGGGGGTGCGGATGTCGACTTGGTCCATTGAGCTGAGCGTGCAAGCAGGAGCCAGCCCGAGCAGAATGTCAGGGGCACCGTATGCAAGACGTGACTCATCGGGGCCAACGGTGTTGGCGATGACGAGGGCGAATCGCGGGTCCGCCTGCAGTCCCAACAGGCGCGGAAGCTCGCGGTGTTTCACGACCGTGCTGTTCGCGATGTCAGGTGTCACGATGAGCACCCCTCCTGAGAGCCCCGAGGCGAATGCCTCGTCCAGTCGCTTCTCGGTGTCACCGGGAGGCAGATCGGGTACGTCACGCCACACCGAGATCCCTGCAGCATGGAGCAAACGCTCGACCTCACCAGCGAAATCCTCACCGTCGTTGTGCCGATACGAGATGAAGACGGGACCGTTGACACGGACTGCTGTTGGCGGCATGGGATCAAGTTGCATTGCGAGTTCTCTCTCAAGGTCCACCTTGGCAGCACGCAATGGGCGCCAAACCTTGCCGGGAGTGGCGATAAGGCCGTGGAACTGCTGCTCCCCCCAGGGCGCGTAGACGCAGAGCGCGACCTCATGTCCCCCGCTCTGCGCGGTATCGAGGGTTGAGTCACGATCGATTGAACTCGGGCCAACCGAAGAGGGGTGGCTGTGCCACTCGCCTACATAGCCAACTACCTCATCGGCGCCAGACCGAGAGCGGTACTCGGCCAGGCGGAGATTCGCTGCTACGTCGTCTCTCAAATACCTGTCGAAGGATGGCTGCGCTGACTCCAGCACAAGCACGTCAACTACGACCGTTCTGTCATTCCTTTTGTACCCGAGCAGGATGCCGCCGGCCTCGTTGGGAAGGCTCGTCGCTGTGGCCTTTACGATTGCTCTTTGGGCCGCAAGTGACAGTTCGATAACCGCTTTAGCGCGCACTGATCTCCCCCGCCTCGGGACCGAGCCCGATCTCCCTGATCTCGCCGGCTGGGTCAACGGGGCGTCCTACGAGCAGCCCAATCGCGTGCCGCGCTGTCAATCCCGCGGCCTCGAGGACCGCATATGGGGCCGTGGGCGAGACAGGACTCCCGCAACCCGGCTCGAACACGTCAGGCACGTTCGGCTCCGGTCGTCGCGAACTCGATGGAAGAGACGCAGCCCCGTTGAGTGGAGGCAGGAGGTCAATCCGAACTGTATCGCCGGCGTTTTGCAGCGCGGCCGAGACGAAGGTGCGCCCTGTGGCTTCCGCGGCGGTCCGGAGCGCTGCGGTGACCGCGAAGTCGGCAGTCGCGTTGATTACCAGGTCGTGATCGGTCAGGAGTTCCAGAGCAAAGGCTATGTCGCGCGCGTCGCACATGCTCACCTTGATGTTCTCGATGGGCATTCGATCTTCCACCGCAAGCTCGAGGCGCATCGCCTCCACTTTTGCGTGTCCCACAGAACGGCTCGACGCGAGGTGCCTGACCAAGTTGCCGGGAAGGAGGGAGTCGTTGTCGACGAGGGTCACGTGTCCAACACCGGATCGAGCCATCGCGTCGGCGACGAACGAACCCAGCGCACCGACGCCGACGATGGCGACGCTCCTGCCCGAGATATCGCGAGCATGCGGGCCGGAGCGCGCTTGCTTTGCGGCTTCGGTGTTTGCTGCGGAGAGCAGACGTGCGGCCTTGATCGAACCGTCGTCATCGGGCACCACGCTCAGGAGGATCAGTCCCTCATGGCCTCCACGATCGTAGATCAGTCCGAGAGCCGTGATGGCGCCACCCCTGATCCGCTGCAAGGTGTCTTCGGCGAGTCCAGCAAGAGCGGCCACATCGTCCCAGGTCCGCGGCGGGGACCCGATCGTCCCGATGTCGGCGATGTACGCGTAGCGCGACTTTGGCTTTGCGGGGGCCTTACTGTTCACCTTCTTGGTCGGCAAACCTGCCGGGGATGACGGTCCGACAGCGAGAAGAACAGTGTCGTGGTCACCATCTGCTAGCCGCACAGTTGAGTTCCTGAGTTGGGCAAACTCGCCGTAGATGTAGATGCGAGTGTCGTTGCTCGACTCGAAGTACCGATCTAGGTCCAGGTCGGGACGATCGTTCTTCCAATCAGCATCCGCCTCGCTGAACCATGCCTCTGCCTTAGCGAGGACGCTCGGCGCATCGGCCCACCAGAGGCTTTCATGGTCGTCTTCAGCGACGATGCAAAGTGCGCCGCCTCGCTCACGATGCCACGACCAAGGCGCGTCGTCCTCGGAAGCGGGCTGGACTCGCGGCGGCGCGAAAGGGAACTTGGGGGGAAGCCGGACGATGATCTCAACCGTGCCCGCACCTCGCGCCACTACCCCGTGCCAGTTCCCCTCGCGGTTGGTGAAACCCGCCACGATGAGTTGTTCTTCGAAGCGCTGACGAGCGTGAGAGATGACCTCGTCAACACCCACGGTTGTCACCCGAAAGTCCGGGTTCCCGCCGGGACTGTAGCTGCGCCAGAGGTAATGGTGCCAGCCTTAGCCCTGCCCTTCTCGTCGAAGCCGTCAGGCGTCTGAAAGACGGTCTTGCCATCCCCGTTTACGCCGAAAAGCTTCTGAAACACGAGGGCTGATTTGCCAAGATCGTCCTCCGTAAGCGCTGCGGCAGCGTCTACGGCCGCGACCGCAAAGCGATCGCTCACGGTATTCAGCTCGTCTGCGGTCGCATTGGTCTGGATCGTTGCGCCTGAAAGGGTTGGGTCGGGGATGCCGATGCCGTACTTCGCAAGATTCGTCAGGATCGCGCTCACGCCCTCGAGCGCGGAAACGTAGAAGGTGGCGTTGTCGTCCCCGACCACTCCGCTGCGGAAGGCTTCATATGCTGCGGCTTCGATGGTGAAGCCGCTCGGGCGGGCGCCTTTCGCTAGAAGCGTGCGCCGGGTCTGACGCAGCAGCTTCACGGTGGGGACATAGAACTCTGCGTGCTCACTGTTCATCTCGGTTGACAACTCGGTCAACTTCTCGGGATTGGTGCGAATCCACTCGTCTTCCGAGTTCTTCACCGGGATTTCCCAGGTGCCATCCCCAACAAAGCAGGGACGGGCAGGAACCGCGTCGACATCCAGGTCATAGTCCGGGAATGCAACCTTGACGCTACGCGCCTGGCGTTTGACGCTGTCGGTGCCAAACTCGGCTCGAAGGACATTGACGACGCAGTCGAGAATCTTGTCGGCCGTCACGTCTTGGGGCAGATCCGGGAGCCGGACGAGAACGTCGACATCCTTCACGCGCCGGATCGAAACGCTCCGCTTGTACGAGCCAATCAGGACAGGGCTGATGCCATAGCCTTTGAGTGTGTCGTCGGCCATCAGCGCCTCTCGCACCAGCCGGTGCGCCTCGGGCGCGTTGGATCTGTCGACGTCACTGGGCTCGATTGAGCTGAGTGCGTCCTTGAACTGCTGCCGCAGACGAGCCATGTGGCCCTCCTATTCATAAGTTGACGCTTGAGGAGTATGATCTCCCACCTTTCAGGATCCAATGTGCAGCTGACATCGGCTCCAATCGACCCGCGCAGTTCGCTGTAGGCGAACAAGTGTTCGACTGCTCGTTCATCATTCGACCCGCCGCGCCGCCTACCACGCGCACGCAAGAGGTTCCCTCTGCGTGCGACTTGTCTCGCGCTGCGGGTGCCGCGCAAACGTGGACGGCTCGACCGCACGTGTAACCCGCACGCAAACATGAACGCTGACGGGCCCCTATTCGTGCGTGCCGTCCCGCTCCGGGTGCCTCGGCACCAACCTGTGCGAATCGTGCACAGGTTAGCGCCGACTCGAGAGCGTCACTAGGCCGGCATGCCCGCTTCTCTTCCTCTGCGCGCGACAACGTCAGGGACCTATGACCATCAACGAGCGAGGCACTCCGAGGTCTTATCGCTCACCTCGGAGTGCGTCAGCCGTTCGGATTGAGAGCTCGCGCACGGAGCCGCTACCCGCTGGGTCAAGTCCTGATCGCAGAGCGCAGCTAGAACTGAGAGCGCATTGCCTCACGAGCGTTCTCGATCTTCATGTTTTCGGATATCGGCCACAGACTTGCCCCGCTCACGATGGGAAGCAGGCTTGGACTCAGCGGATGCTGCGGCTCGTTGACCAAGGATTCCCCGACGACGCGACCGATTCCCGCGAGCAGATCGGCCACTTGGACGCGCGAATCGTCCTTCGAATCGACGAGCCGGACATCAGTCAGCTCGCTGCCCATGCCTTGTCGCGATGGGGCAATGTCCTCCGGGCGAGCGAGTGACCGCTTCGCCCACTCGATCTTCACCGGGGTCAGTTCCTTGGCGGCATCGTGGACCAATTCCACAGGCCTGCCTGAACGTGACCCCCAGAAGTGTACGGCCGCTCCGACCGCGGAGATGAGCGGATCCATAGTGCGAAGCCTTTCCTCGGTGCCCTGTCCGAGCTGGAGCTTCGACAGGGACCCAAGATGGCTGAGTCCAGCGAACACCGTACCCAGCACATCTCGTGCAATCGCGTCCTTGTCGGATAGGAGCTCCAACATGCTTTCGATCAAGCGCGACAGAGACTGCTCCGCCTCAAGCGCGTCCTTCGATCGCATGAACTCCTGGAAAGTCAGCAGGAACCTGTCCCACGCGGCCCCGTAGCTAAGAGGCCCGCGGAAGAAGAGCCGATTCACGCCCGCCAGGGCAGAGCCGGTCTCGTAGATGTCATACCCAAGTTCATGCGCGAGCTCTTCCGCCGTCGAGTCGAACATCTTCGCAACGAGAAAGTACTTCTTGTGGGTGAGGTGCACGGACGAGTGGTCTACGAGCGAAGGATGCGAGAGCAACCACTTCGCCGTGGCCTGGTGCCGGGGCTGAAGAATCGTCTTGGACTTCAGCTCGGTGGTCTGGCTCTGCGTGCGCGCGCGAACCTCAGCCATCAGTTCAGCAGCTTCGTCTGGTGCCAACGTGACACTGGCGTGCGCGAAGACCATCGACTCCCCCGAGAGCAAGTTCTCGCCGTCGTTGCCGGATTCATCACAGGCCACCACCAAAGGCGTCACTGGAATCACAGCACCCCGACCTCTCGCAGATCCATCTAGAAGACCCCGTCTTAGTCGACTACGAGCAACGCCGCTTTGGCAGTGCTCCACAACCCGACCCGAGCGGACTGCTCCTGGGGAGCTGTCGCTTTGGCGGCAACTACCCGGTGATTCCGGTCAGTTCAAATGGTACCACAGCCCAACGACTCTCTGCCCCGGGCATCTCTAGCCGCTCGGCGCGAACTTACAAGGACTCCTTGCAGGTTCGCCCCTTCACGAGCCAGTGCTGTGCGGCCCAGAACGCTCCCGTGGAAGGTCAGTCGTTCGGCCGAGGTGTGAGCAGGCCGCCTTCGATGTCGACGACTTCAATATGGAGAGCATGCACCTCGGTCCCGGCCCAATCGAGCTTGAGGACGTTGGCAGCCAACAGCGTCTCGAGTGCGCCTTGCGTGGACTCGGTCACCACCTCGAGCTTCTCGGCTCGCTGAGCGGCGTTGAGGCTCCGGTCGACCAACACCGATGTGCCCGCGTGCCGGCCGAGCGGCTGTCCACGTCGAACCTCGACCTCGACGTGGACATTGAGCGTGAAGTACATCTGAGTTGCCTTCCTAGACAGCGGAGCGCCGTATCCCTCGCTGTTCGAGTTCGTTGACCAGGCCCCTGCAACTCATCTATGCGCGGCGCTGGTAGGAAGCAGCACGCGACCGGACTTGCCGACGTCCGTCAGCCAACCTGTCAGGATTCCTGACACGTTCGAATCGTCGCGGCGATGGTGGCGGGTATCTGCCCGAGCCCCCTGGCTGGCACCCACGAAATACCCACAACGTCCCGAGATGTCCAGTGACCCGGAGAGAGCTCGATCTAACCGCGCCGCGCAGCGATCCCAGCGATCCAGCCGGTCGAGGGGGCCTGCGACGCGCTCCAGAGCCGTGAGGCTAGAGTTCACACGGAAGAGGTCATCGGTTCAAGTCCGGCATCGCCCACAATGAAAATTCCTGATCAAACACAATTTTCTTACAGCGAACCCTCGGGCGTTCAGATTCGTTGACCGGTTAGACGAAGCAGTCATTTTGTGTTCTCGACCCCTCGATACAGCTGCGGAAACGCCATCCGAGCGAACGAAGCATAAGGTCGTGCAATACCGCCAGGATGATCCGAACACTCGACCACGTCCGTCGCAGATCACTCCACTCCACTCCGCACGATTTTCTCCTCAGTACAGACCCGATGAAAAATCGCACCCCCAAATGCGTCGTTCGAGGAGTGTGACCGGTCGCAATCTAACCACGAATAGCGGCGGCGGGTTCAGCTCGACTTGCGCGCCAGGCGGGTAAAGCTGCGGACGCTAATCCGGTGATGACCCCTATAAGGATCGCGATGGGTGGTAAAACGGGTGTGAGGGTCGGTTCCCACCCGCGTGATAGAGAAAGTCCGAGAATTGTCATCACGCCAAAAGCGGCACCAAATGCCCCGCCGAGGGCTCCGATGATGACACCCTCAAGGAGGAAGAGTGATGAAACGCCAAACCTGCTCTGGCCCACAGCCCGCCTGAATGCGATCTCTGATTTTCGAGACTGTACAGAGAGCATCATTGTCGTTGATGCGCCAATCGCGGTGATGATGAGTACGATACCGGCGAGCGCGGCAAGAAGGATTCCCAGGTCGCTGGTGACACCGAATCGCAGGTTCCGCAGGTCTGCGACGGTTTCTGTGGTGAAGCGGGCGGGCTGCACAGGGTCTAGCCGGAGTGGGATAGCTTCAGCGACAGCGGCGGGAAAACCGAACTCTGTTCTCACGACCAGTGAAACATCGAGTTTCTCCTCGCCTGCGAGCACGTTGCGTGATACGAACACGGTGTTATGGAGCCCTTCGATTCTGCCGGGGGCTCCGGAAATGATGCCCACGACGGTGAGTCTGCGGCCTAGAACCCAGATGGTTTGACTTCCGTCTCCAACGCTCACGTCGAGGGCTTTCGCTATGTTCTTTCCGAGAAAAGCAATGTCGGTCGCTGCCGTCGCATCGAGCAGTGAAATTGCGGAGGGAAGCTGTGTGACTCCTTGTAGCCGTAGGTACTCTGATGACACGGAGCTGACGAGAAGATTCGCGTTGGGCTCTGGGTCGGTGGGGCTGAACCGTCGAACCTGAGCTGAGGAGGCTCCGATGGTTGCGGTAAAGCCGACGTTCTGCACGCCGGGGAGTTCTTTGATGCGGTTTGCCCACTGGTCGAGCTGTGGGTTATCCGGTTTGAGCAGGGCACCACCACCGGCGGGCGTGACGCGTACCTCGTCGAGAGCTGCGACGCTGAGACGCTGGGTTACCTGCTCCGATGTTGTTTGTGATACTCCCACCGCGGCGACAAGTCCGCCCACTCCAAGAGCGAATGCAAGTGTGAGCAGAGTGCTTCGCATCATCCGGTGGGTGAGCGAGGTGGTGACATCATCGATCCGGTCGAAGATCCGTCCAATCCACGTTTCGAGCCGGACCGATCGGCTCGGCACGATCGCCGAAAGTGGCGTGTGCTCATCGGACGGAACGGTGGCATGTTCGGACGGGTCGCGGCGGGGGGAAGGGGACTCGCTGAGTTGTCCGTCAATAACTCGGATTACTCGCTTCGCTCGCGCTGAGACCTCATCATCGTGGGTGACGATGATGAGGGTGACTCCCTGGTCGTTAAGCGCGTCGAGTGAGTCGAGAACGATCTGGGTGTTGTGTGAGTCGAGGTTGCCTGTTGGCTCGTCGGCAAGGAGAATTTCGGGGCGGGTGGCAACGGCTCGGGCTATCCCAAGGCGTTGCTTTTCGCCGCCGGAAAGGTCGCGCGCGAGCAGCAGCGACCGGTCACCGAGTCCGAACCAGTTCAGCGTAGACTCCACTATTCCGCTCCGGTCGGGCAGCGCTACCCCCTGTATTTTCAAACCTAGCTCAGCGTTTCGACGACAGTTCTCATCGCCGAGGGCGAAGGAGGATTGGAACACGAATCCGAAGTTGCGTGACCGGTATCGGTCGCGTTCCCGTTCGGATGCGTGAGCTATGTCCACACCGTTGAGCCGGTAGCTCCCGGAATCGGGACGGTCGAGTAGTCCGATGATGTTGAGCAGGGTGCTTTTCCCGGCACCCGATGGGCCCACGATGGCGAGAAAGTCACCTCGATTGACTCGCAGGTTCACATCGCGGATCCCCGACGTTTCGTCGAAGAGTCGTTGCACGCCCTGTAGTTCAAGCAGAGGCACCGTTGAGGCTCGATGGTCGACCTCGGGCGGTTGCCTTTCTCCCTTGTGGTGACGGGGATTAGGAGACCAGAACACTGTCGCCCGCTTGTAGTGTTCCGTCTTGAATAGCCGCCTGGCCGTCGCCGGTTCGCAGAACGGTAATGCCGACGCGTTCCTGTTTGCCACCGTTCAGACGCAAGACGTAGTCGCCGTTCGCATCGCGTCGTACCGCGGTGAGGGGGACGGTTAGTGTTTCTTGGGCTTCGACTTCCTGTCGTAGTTGCACGAGTGTGTCAACGGGCAGTTTCTGGAACTCGGGATCGTCTGTTTCTAGGTGCACCGTTCGACCGGCGAGTTTTGTGCTGTCTCCGGAGCTGAAGTTGCCGATCTCGGTGATGGTGAAGTTCATAGCTGTCCCGTTAATGGCTCCGGAAAATTTTCCCCCTACTGCGAGGTTGCCAGCCGCGATTTCGTCGACACGGACCGCGACACGGTTTTCGCCGACCCGGATCGTGAGGAGAGGGTTATCTTTGCTCACAATCGAACCGAGGGGTGCAGCGGTAACAACCGTCCCGGTGCCATGTAATGACACGAGTTGCTTCCCAGGGATAACGGTCGGGAGCGGGTAGCCCGCGTTGGTAAAGAAACGTTGGATCACGCGAAGCATGAGCCGGTCAACCGGTCCTTTTTCGGCGATGGAGAATCCGGATGTCCGTAGAGCTGCACGCAGGGCAAAAACATCATCGCCGGTCGCATCGACGGGGAGGTCACGAAAGGTGGGGACCGGTCCGAGCAGTGCGAAATAGGGCACCCCGCCCACGGAGCCGAGGAACGCTCCCGCCTGGATCGTACTCCCCGCTGCGGGCGCAGCGCGAGTCACGACGGGAGGATCAGCCGCAACGACGAGCATTTGGGTGCTTCCCGCTTCAATCTTGCCGTTGAAGGCGGGGGTGGCATTGACTATTCCGGTACGAACTTCAGCGGTCACCGGTATGTTCTGTTGTGCCTGTTCGAGCGCACGTTTCACGGGTTGGTTGACGAACGTTCCGACAAGGAAGGATCCTGCCAAAAGAGCAATAAAGAGGAGGAACGTGAACGCGAGAAGGTACGGTCGTGCGAACCGCCGCGCGCGTGGGGTTTCATTTTTCACAGCAGAGCCGTTCTCTCGATTAACCATAGCTTTCTCTAGCCATTTTTTGCGATGAAATCACGCGCTCGTTTTAGTCGCTCAATTTTCTCAGTTTTCAGAATGTTGAGCGCGGCCTGATTTTTCGCGATCAATGCCGCCTGGTAGGAGGCTTCAAGGTTACCCAGGGTTTGTGCCATCCCGGTTTCAACATTGCACCGTGCCTGACTGTAGGCGATGCGTATCGACTGTGGATTATCCGGCAACGCCACGCCATCCTCGTCCCTGGGGATAGCGATGCTCTCAGAGACACTCCAGCTTTGTGAACTGGTTTCCGGAGTGAGACCGTCTTTCCGCAGGCAGGCCCACCATGCCTCGCGCGCAGCGTTCCATTCCGGCTGTTCCCGCGCCCAACTCGAGGCGTCATTAGCGATTCGGTTCGGGAGAGTGGCACCGGCGAGTTCCTCATTCGTGGGGTAGACGCCTGCGAAATCTGGGCTAGGATTTGCTTGGCAGTCCTCAATAGCCGCCTCCCATTTCGCACCGCCCGCCGCATGATCGTCTTTGAAAACTTGTGAAAAAGGCGGGTTCGGGGCTGAAAGACCGAGCCTTTTCGCCTCTTCTACATCCCATAATCCGTAACGGCGGTCAGCTGTATGATCCTCAGTATTGGTTTTTGGGACCTGATCTGCGCGAAAGACGAACCCTTTCGCGCGCATGCACCTCCCAAGATCAATATTAAGCGCGGTCGCGAAAATATCCCTATCTGCCCACGTGCTGACCAGCGAGTAGTCATCAATAGGGAAGCGAATCTCACCGGTCCTCTCATCAAAAACCGCACGGGCAGTCGGAACGGGTGCCACTGGACCAGGAGCATCCTGGCTAGAACAGGCGGCGAAGAGCAAGATGCTGCCGAGGGTCACGACAACCCCCGGCAGCATCCTCTGACTACCGATCACCGATACCCGAAGCTTGAAATACGGTCATTCCAGTTCTCCCAAGCATTGAGACGGTAATGGCCAAAACGCGCAATATTTCCTCGCACGCTCAACCACCTGCCATTCTTGTCGCGATCTTCCCAGTAGGTAGGTGCATCTCCCCATGACCTCGCAGATGAAGCCCGGTCATTCATCGCATTACCCACATAGTTTGACGGCCATGCGCTGTACACCGAACCCCTGTAATTGTCATGCTCATACAGCGAGAGAGCACTAGCGCTTGTCGCGCCTACCACCCCCATCACCAAGCCAAGGGAAACACCCACAGCTACCAATTTCTTTCGCACTGCAACTCCTTTGTTCTATCTTGAATGTGTTCTTCCGCACTTCCCTGCGCGGAACCTGAGCCAACGCTATCAACCTTTGAATGATTCTGTCAATATCCTCGGCAACACCCGTGCACGTCCATGCAGCGCTAGTCCCCAGATTCCCTGGTAATTCGGGGCGGGACAAGGTAAACCACGTCTTCACACGGAAGAGATCATCGTCGGTATCGCCGCCGGGGAGTTCGGCTGTCACCCGCCAGAAAAGGCAGGAGCACACATCCCCCAGCGGTCGTTCTCAGGCACGCCGAGCAGTGCCCGTCACGTCGTCAATCTGTCTACCGGTCGATGCGTCGGGGAGCGTTTATTATGCCGCAACCTCTTCGGATTCCGAAGCACGCGTGGGCACACCGGGCATCTCAAAAAATGCGAGCGGATCGACGCCGAGGAAGGTGGCGATTTTTTCGATCTCAACCACGTCGAAGGGGCGGTCTCCACGGAGTCGGGCATAGACGGCATTGCGCCCGAGCCCCAGCGGGGCCACGAGATCGTGCCCGTTCAGATCACGCCGAGCCAGTTCTGCCTTTATACCGCCAACGAGCCGTGCAGTGAGAGATGTAGTAGAACTCATATAGGAACTGTACCCAGATGGCGACACAATTGCAATACAACCGCGTACATACTACCTAAACTGTCGGCGATTGGGTACTCTGCACATATGAACAAACGAGCCGTAGGGGAGTCGTCGCCATTCAGCAGGCGCATCGCCGCGGAGATTGACCGTGCCGTGGTCCTATCCAAGTACCCCGCCTCAACGATCATCGCCGAAGCGGGGATGTCCCGAAACTACTTCTACAAGCGGATAAGGGGCGAGAACCCGTTCAACACCAATGACATCGACAGACTGTGCCAGATACTGGGAGAAGATCCAGTAGACATCGTGCAGCGCGCTTCTCGCCTCACTGTAGTCGGTTCCCGACCCACACGCCCCCTCGTGCGCAAACCCGTGGACCTCGAAGAACACATCGACTGGAACCAAGCAGCCGCCTACCGTGATGACGAACCGGACGTGGACGATCACACCGCGTGAAACATGACGGGTAGGGCGGAGAACTTCCCAGCGCACACTACCGAATGACCCACCACACGAAGCGTGACGGGAGCGACATCCAATCCAGCACAAATGGCAACACACCTCAACCAGACGGGAGCATCTACCCGCCGCTGAGCGCCAAACCGGTGCCCAGTGCCTACTAGCGAATCAGGTGCTCTAAGACCGAACCTGTCTCGTGCGTGCCTGATGATCTAACCCACGCGACCAAGAGCCGAGCCGGAACCCCAAGATCCCGAGCAATCCGCCCCAAATCATTGGTCCTCCGAGCACTAGCCATAAACCCGTCATAGTCTATGAGGCGACGAGCCGCGATTCTGTCCGCACGGTATTCAGACATCGGATAGTACCCTCGGTCATCATGCTCGTAGTGAACGATCTCGTGCGCGAGAATGCAGCGTTCGAGCGCGCGGGGCAGTCGACGGCGGAGGTAGATGACTCCGTTCAGATACGCGCCAGATATTCCGCGGGGAATATCGTCCCGGTAGCGGATGGTGGCACCAAGATCATCAGCATGCGCCCACGGGTCGTACCACGCTTGTTCCATCTTTGTTCCCCGACATCTGATACTGGAGACAGTAACCCACGACCTGCCCATGCTACTTCGATTGGCGCAATGAGACCAAGAGCAAAATACGACTCTGCCCGTTTCGGGGCGCTGGGCGCACTAAAGTGGGCGGTCCGGGACATCCCGAACCGCCCACTTTTAATGCGTGCTGAGCCCTACACGGTCTCGAGCTTGTAGCCCTCCTCACCGTGCACAACGGTGTCGATGCCGGCTAGTTCATCCTCATTGTCAATCCGGAAGCCCATGGTCTTCTGGATAACCCACCCGATCACGTAGGCGAGCACAAAGGAGTACACAAGCACAGCCCCTGCGGCGAGCGCCTGCGCTGCGAGTTGCGCAAAACTCCCGCTGAAGATAAGGCCCGTACCGCTCGCGAAGAACCCGAGATACAGAGTTCCGATGACACCACCAACGAGGTGGATACCAACCACGTCGAGTGAGTCGTCGAACCCGAGTTTGTACTTCAGATCAATTGCCACAGCACACACCGCACCCGTCAGCAGACCAAGAACGATCGCCCACAGCGGGGTCAACGCGGCACACGATGGGGTAATCGCAACAAGGCCCGCAACAGCACCGGATGCCGCACCCACCGAAGTTGGTTTCCCATCACGAATCTTCTCCACAATGAGCCAGGCCAGAAGTGCGGCGGCGGGAGCGGCAAGGGTGTTCACCCAGGCAGTTGCAGCCGTAGCATCCGCAGCAAGCTCTGATCCCGCGTTGAAGCCGAACCACCCGAACCAGAGCAACCCCGCACCGAGAAGCACAAACGGCGGGTTGTGCGGCACGTGTGCGCCCTTCCGGAAGCCAACCCGCTTGCCAAGCACGAGCGCAAGCGCAAGACCGGCCGCCCCGGCGTTAATGTGAACCGCGGTACCACCGGCGAAGTCGATCGCTCCGGCACCGAGCCACTGCTGCAGTCCGAATGTTGCCCACCCGCCATCGGTGAGCTTGCCCTCGGAGTCGAGCGTGAAGTTGAACACCCAGCTCGCAACCGGGAAGTACACGACCGTTGCCCACACACCGGCAAAGACCATCCAGGCCCCGAACTTGGCTCGGTCCGCAATGGCACCAGAAACAAGGGCGACCGTAATAATCGCGAAGGTCGCTTGGAAGGCAACAAACGCCATCGGCGGATACTTCGCGTCATCCGGTGTCACCAGGTTTGTCAAGCCGACCCAGTCGAAATTGATACCCAGGAATCCATCAATGCCCTGGAATCCGCCCGAACCGGCACCCGAGAATGCGATGGCGTAGCCGTATAACACCCAGAGAACCCCGATGAGCCCAATCGCGCCGAAACTCATCATCATCATGCTGATGACGCTCTTCGCCTTGACAAGACCGCCGTAGAAAAATGCGAGTCCGGGTGTCATGAGCAGCACGAGCGCTGCTGACAGGAGCATGTATCCCGTATTGCCTTGATCCATGTGTGTGCCTCTCTGTTGCCGCGGGTGCGGAGGATTGGAGTCACGCGTGCGGTCACATCACTGCACGGTGTGGCACCAGTCTGCCGAGGTCACATTACGGCGGTAATCGCGACGTGTTTCGACCGTGTTACGAATGCAGAAGCGACGAAATCACCGCCACCAATCGGGCTCGATCAACACGAACAATGTCTATGGGCCGTCGCAACAATCCGATCCTCGAACTCGCCAATCGCACATCCGTGGCGACGGCCAGCTCCTGTTTGGAAGCTCTCGGCAACCTGATCACGCACACCCAGTGGAGCGAGCACATCACCCTCATCAGCGCGTATCCCCGACAGTGTCGAGCACTCCCGTGTTCAAGTCTGAAGTTCGTGTCATCACTCGGGTGGTGGATGCGAGGACGCGGCGGTCAGGGCGATCATGCGGGACATTGCTCGCAGGTATTTTTTACGAAAACCACCGGCAAGCATGTCGGGAGCGAACACCTCGTCGAGGGGAATCCCGCTCGCGATAATAGGAAGCTCAGCGTCGTAGGCGCGATCAATGAAGGCAACCAGGCGCAGCGCGGCATTCTGGTCTGTCAGTTGACGCACCCCCGTCAACGCCACGACCTCGATTCCACGCACCAGTGCCGCGAAGGCCGAAGGATGAACCCCGGCAAGGTGCGCGATGAGCGCGTCGAACGAATCACAACTCACCCGGTGCCCCCGCTCTGCGAGCATCGATGCCGTGCGTGTGACATCGGCGTCGGTGGCCAGGCTGAGCGCGTGAGCCTCACTGTTACGGCGACGGTAGTCCAATCCATCAATCCGAAGGGTCGCAAAATTGGCGGCGAGCGCGCTGATCTCACGAAGAAAATCGGAGGCCGCGAATCTCCCCTCGCCGAGGGCATTCGGTGGGGTATTGGATGTCGCGGACACCCGCGCCCCGCCCGCCATGAGCTCCCCGAGAAATCGCGACATGAGCATGGTGTCGCCCGGGTCATCCAGCTCAAACTCATCAATGCACAGGAGGGTGGCACCGCGAAGCAACTGCACGGCGGGGTTGTAGCCGAGAGCCCCGACCAGAGCGGTGTATTCGATGAAGGTGCCAAAGTACTTTGGTGCGGGTGCTTCGTGCCAGAGCGCGGCAAGCAGGTGGGTTTTGCCCACTCCAAAACCACCGTCGAGATATACACCGGGATGCTCCGCACCGCTGAGCTTTGCGCGGGAACGAAACAGGAATCCGCCCGGTCGCGGCACCCACTGCTCGGCGAAGGCCCGGAGCGCGGTAACCGCTGTCTGCTGTGAGGGAAACCCTGGATCGGGCCGGTAAGACTCGAACCTGGCGTGCGCGAACTGTGGTGGCGGGGTCAATTGTCCGGCGATCTCGGTGCCCAGCACAACGGGGTTACAACCGGTCAGGTGAACAAGTTCGGCGGGCGCGGTCATTCCGTGGTCAATCTTGGTGGGGTGAACGGCACCGGATGACATCAAAAACAGACGTCAGCAAGATACCTCGGTAGGGTCAACGTAGAGAGGATTACAGCCTAACCCGACCACTGGATGTGTCCGTAGCCAGCACTCGCTCCACCCGAACCCGCCAGCACCAACACCCGGCACACACCAACACACCTACAAGTTCCATATGCCCCACACACCGACACTCAGGAGGTCTCGTGTCGATCGCACCCGGTCTCGCAACAATATCTACCACCCACAACACAACACGATGAGCACGACTCCCCCGACCCTGCCGACTCGGCTCGCGGAGATTAAAGAGGACTTTCTAGCACTGAGCGCAGCCGATCGTCTGCAGTATCTCCTCGAGTTTTCGCAGAACCTGCCGCCGCTGCCAGAGCAGTACACCGACCATCCTGATCTGCTTGAGCGAGTCGAAGAGTGCCAGTCACCGGTCTTTATCGTGCCCGAAATTATCAACGGTACCGTGCACCTGCACGCGACCGCTCCCGCCGAGGCACCAACAACTCGTGGCTTCGCGGCGATCCTCGTTGACGGGCTCACCGGACTCACCGTTGCAGAAGCCCTCGAGGTTCCCGCCGACTACCCCCAAAGTCTCGGGCTTGCTGCGGCGGTCTCACCACTCCGAGTGCGAGGCATGACCGGAATTCTCACACGGGTTCGGCGTCGCTTGCGCGAGCTCGAAGCCACTCCCGAATAAGCCGCTCCCAGCGCGCCGGGTCATCGTTGGCAAGTTTCGCGTGCCGTGCCCGGGTGAAAACCTGAAAGTCAACCAGGTCGGGGCGAGCAGCGGCGAGGCGGCGAGCCCCACCAATCGGCACAAATCCGTCATCCTCACTGTGTAACAACAGGATCGGCACCGTGAGCTGGTCAGCGCATTCTGCCGCATTCAATGCACCCACGTTGATCGGATCGGCAAGCCCGGTCAGCGCCGGAACCGGGGCACCGATCGTCGACGCGACCGCGCTGCCAAGAAACCCGGGCAGACGACGCATCCGAGCCTGGTAGCGCAGGATGTCCCGCCAGTCCAGTGCCGCGGATTCGAGAATGATCCCCACCAATCGCTCCGACACCGCTGGATCACGTAACACCGCCTGCAGCACGATGGCACCGCCCATTGACCATCCCATGAGAACAATCGAGCTCGCACCGCGCTCGAGCGCAAACGCGACGGCGGCCGCGACATCCGGCCATTCTGTGCTGCCAAGCCCGTAGCGACCATCGCTGCTGCGCGGAGCCTCACCGTCATTGCGATACGACACGACAAGCGAATTCCAGCCGACCTCGTGTGCGGGTGGCACCGCACGCAGCGTATCCGAGCGCTCTGCCGCCCGACCGTGCACCTGAATAATCCAGCGTGAGGTGGATGTCGCTGCGGGAAAGAACCAGGCCGGGGCTAGACCACACTCCGTCGATACCTGCACTCGCTCAAACGGCAGCCCCAGCTCGTGCGGAGCGCGATAAAACGTACCCACCATCCGTCCGTGTCGAGCACGCGTGAGGTCACCCGAGACGACAGAGATGATCGAGCGCACAACCTCGTGGCCGCGCTCTTCGATGACATCACCGAGTTGCGCGTAGCCACGCTCGTGATCGAAGGCGAAACCGTACCGGCCGCGCATCCGGGTTTCATCGGAGGCCCTGAGCCTGAGCTCACCGCCGTCGAGATCTACTCCGTGCACCCGTTCCGGTTCGGCCCGGCGAGTCGGTGGTGCAACGATGGTCCGTGCGAACAGCACAACGGTCGCGGTGGCGGCGGCGCTCGCCAGCACCGTCGTGAGCCCAACACCGATACCCGCCGTGCGGACTACCCGTCGCCGCGCCATCCTGTCGATCTCCCTCCGTGTGTCGCTACCCCACATCGGGCGCCGGTGACCCCGGTCAGTTCCTTCCGCGGCAGCTACCCGCACTGACTCAGCGCGTGTGGACCTGTGACCGCGGCGATCTCGTGCGGCGAGCCGCCACCATCACCACCCCTAGAGACTCTAGTCTGCAAGTCGTGACCCAGTCTGCAGTGCCCGTCCTTCGCGAGTTCGAACTCGCG
>Ga0081606_1000332_pt1 | contig 21240 bp, 18 predicted proteins | sample EareggfetidaYelm_FD_71127 | JGI IMG/M metagenome (GOLD analysis project Ga0081606, IMG submission 71127) | Earthworm egg capsule microbial community from the University of Washington, USA - E. fetida Yelm (SPADES assembly) (version 2) | ecosystem: Host-associated > Annelida > Reproductive system... | reverse complement strand
AGCCAGTACCGCATCCGTTTTCAAGCCATCCAACAGCGACTTGGCTTGTGTAATATCGGCTACCTCGCCACCAGTGAGCAGCCAACGCACTGGGCTACCGAGCGCATCGACAACGACGTGAATATTGCTCGTCCATCCACCACGCGAACGGCCTATTGCCTGTGGCCCCTCTTATTTCCCCGTAAACCAAAGATACAAGGAAACCCCATGCAAACCACCACCACCTTCCAAGTGCAAGGCATGAGCTGCGGCCATTGCGAGCGTGCCGTCACCCAAGCCGTGCAACGGTTGGACCCCCAGGCCACCGTGCACATAGACCGCGCCAGCGGCAAGGTCGATGTTGCCAGCAGCGCGCCGCGCGAAGCCCTGGCCGCAGCGATTGCGCAAGAGGGCTACAGCATCACATGAGCATGGGCAGCACTGCGGGCCTGAACGGGCGCCGCTGCACCGTCGCCCGCCCCGGCTGGGGTTGGCAATGTCCCTGTCTTTCTATGTCTTTCATATAAGGAATAGTCGTAGTAGTAAGATGCCGGCCTGTCTGTGCACAAGTGCTTTTTCTCCAATGTTGGTGCGCACTTGGCCGCAGGCCAAGCCTGTGCACCGACCCCCCTTGCCGCTGTCATCGTGGTGGGGACAAAAACCGGTGCAGGCCGATGTCTGTGGATGAACCGTCGCTTGTGCCGGAACCATCCCCAGATTTGCCCACAGCCGGTTTTGCGCCTGGCCGTATCGACCCCTGCGCAAGGGGCCAGGGCTGGGCCCATCGGGCGCAGCAGCCCCGCGCTGCTACCGCTTCGTTGACCTGTATCAAAATGCCGGTCGGCGCTGGATTCAAACGCTTTTTCTGCTGTCAAAACAATAGTACTTTCAGCGCAAACCAAAACAGTCCGTTCGACGACCCCATGATCAAAAGGTTTTTCAGTGTTCAAAAACATCATCGTGTACCGCATCGCGCCGCATTGGCAGATCCAACTGACGCAACTGGAACAAGCGCTGGCCAAGGCGCCCTTCATCGAATGCGGCGCCACGCAGGAACAATCCCTGGGCTGGACGCCGCCACGCGGTGCGCATGGCCTGTTGGCCGAATCGGTCGGGGGCCAATGGATCTTGCGCTGCATGGTCGAAACCAAGCTGCTGCCCGGTCCGGTGCTGGCGCGCAAGGTCAAGGAAAAAGCCGGGCATATCGAGCAGCAAACCGGCCGTAAACCCGGCAAAAAGGAAAGCCGGGCGCTCAAGGACGAGGCCAGGCTGGACCTGCTGCCGCTGGCTTTCACCCAGCAGGGGGCGATGTGGGTGTGGATCGACATGGCAGCGCGCCTGCTGGTGCTCGACACCGCCAGCCAGAGCCGTGCCGACGAGGTGGTGACCCTGCTGGTCGAACTGCTGCCGGGCCTGTCGGTCGCGCCGATCGACACCCGAACCAGCCCGCAGGCTGCGATGTCGCACTGGCTCAGCACGCAGGAGCCGCCCGCAGGTTTCAGTGTCGACCGCGAATGCGAGCTCAAGAGCGCCAGCGAAACCAAGGCCGTTGTGCGCTATGCCCGCCACCCGCTCGATATCGCGGAAATCCAGGCCCATATCGCCGCTGGCAAGCTGCCCACCCAGCTCGCGCTGACATGGGATGGCCGCGTGTCGTTCGTGCTGACCGAGGGCTTGCAGATCAAAAAACTGTCTTTTCTGGACACAGTGCGCGAAGGCACCTCGGCCGACGACAGCGGTTTTGACACCGATGTGGCCATCGCCACGGGCGAGCTGGCCCTGCTGATCCCGGACTTGATCGAGGCGCTCGGTGGCGCGGCAGACCAGGGTCATGGGGTGGCCGCAGCCCCGGTGACGGCACCGGCAGGCCCCGATGGTGCTGCGCTGCAGCGGCCTGTGGACCCGGAGCCAGCCCCTTTCTGATGCCAGAGCAACAGGGGTTGGTTCTCATCGCCAGTGCGGCGCCGCCCGCATAATCCTTGCTCGGAATGAGGGACAAGGAATGCCCATAGGCTTGAGGCTTGTGTGCGTCGGCATTCGGGGGAAAGAATGAGCAACCTCAGAAAAAATGACATCTGCGACAAGCTTATCCGTCCCGCCATGGAAAAAGCGGGCTGGAGCAGCATGGACCAGATCTACCGCGCCTACCCTTTGCGTCCAGGGCAGGTGATGGTGTGTGGCAACGAAGCCCGGCGCGATAGCTCCACCGAACTGCGCGCCGACTTCGTGCTGTTCTACAAAGCCAACATCCCGCTGGCCGTGGTGCAGGCCAGCCAGCACATGGCGGGCGAGGGCCTGCTGCCGGCCATCGACTGCGCCCGGCTGCTGGATGCGCCCTTTTGCTTTGCTGGCAATGGCGATGGCCTGGTGCTGCGCGACGCCACGCGCGCCGATGCCGCGCCCGAGCGCCAGTTGACGCTCGACGAATTCCCCTCCCCCGCCGAACTATGGGACAGATACTGCGCCGCCAGGGGTTGGAGCCCGCAGGTGTGCCAGGTGGCCGCGTCCGACTACGCGCCAGGCAAGACCCTGCGCTACTACCAGCTCAAAGCCATCAACCGCACGGTGGAGGCCATTGCCAACGGCCAAAATCGCGCGCTGCTCGTGATGGCCGCCGGCACGGGAAAAACCAGCACCGCGTTCCAGATCATCTGGCGCCTCTGGAAAAGCGACAGCAGAAAACGCATCTTGTTTTTGGCCGACAGCAACACCCTGATCAACCAGGCCATGGTCAATGACTTTCGCCCCTTCAAGAGCGCGATGATCAAACTCAGCTTTGACGCCAAAGGCGTGGAACGTGCCGACGCGCCCGGCGAGCGCAAATGGGGGGACAGAAAAACCGCCAAAGAGGTCGATAAAAGCTACGAAATCTATCTTGCGTCATGCCGGATCGTCACAGGCACCGGCGAAAAGCACAACGACATCTACAAACAGTTCCGCCCCGACTTTTTCGACCTCATCGTGGTCGACGAATGCCACCACGGCAGCGCGGCCGAAGACTCGGTTTGGCGCGAAATCCTCGACTACTTTGCCAGCGCCACCCAGATCGGGTTCAGCAGCACCGCCGTCGACAGCGATTACTTCGGTGCGCCCATCTACAGCTACAGTTTTCGGCAAGGCATCAAAGACGGCTACCTTGCACCCTACAAAATCATCCGTGTCGATCTGGAGCGCGACACCCTCACCGGACACACCATGGCAAACCTGACCGACCCTTATGGTCTACTGATCGAAAACTACGCCAGCAGCGTGCTGCTGCACAAACCCGTGCCAGAACAGCGCGACCTGGCCGCAGCCGCCAGGATCACCGAATACCTCCAAGCCACGGACCGCTACGCCAAAACCATTGTGTTTTGCGAAAACACGGACCATGCCACCCGCATGCGCCAAGCCCTCACCCAGGCCAACGCCGACCTGTGCGCAACCGAGCCCGGCTACGTGGTGCAGATCGCCGGCGACAACGCCGATGACAAGCACGAATTGGAAAACTTCATCAACCCCGAAAAGACCTTCCCCGTCATCATCACCAGTTCCAAGCTGACGAGCACAGGGATCGATGCCGCCACCTGCAAGCTCATCGTGATCGACCGGAACATACCGTCGATGGCACAGTTCGAGCAAATCATCGGCTGGGGCAGCCGCTTGCACGAAGACCTGGGCAAAAGCTGGTTCACCATCATCGACTTCAGACGCGCCACCGAACTCTTTGCCGACAAAGACCTCGACGGCGGCCCGGTGCAGGTCTACGAGCCCAAGGCGGGCGAACCCATGGAGCCGTCCGCAGCCCTCATCGACCCTCTGGAACTTCCCGACCAGACCCCGCCTGGCGGCACACCGGAGGCCCCCGCAAGCCCATGGTGCGCCGAAAACCTGCGTGGCGACATCCGCAGCAAGCTGCTGAAGCGCTTCGATTCGTTAGCCCAATTTCTGCAAACCTGGCAGCAGGCCGAGCGCAAGACCACGTTGCTGCAAGAATTGCAAGCCTATGGCATACCGCTGAACGCCCTGGCGGCACAGGTAGTTGCGGCCGACACCGGTCTGCAGAACCTCGATCCCTTCGACCTGCTGCTGCATGTGGCCTACGACCAGCCCACGCTGACCCGGCGCGAGCGGGCGGCCCGCGTCAAAAAACGAAAACCCTTCAGTTCCTACGGCCCGATGGCGCGCAAGGTGCTGCAAGCCCTGCTCGACAAATACGCCGACGAAGGCATCACCACCATCGAAAGCAGTGAAGTTTTCAGGATCCAGCCTTTTACCAACCTGGGCAGCCCCGTGGAACTGGTGCGCAGTTTCGGTGGCCGCCCGCAATACCAGGCTGCGTTACAGACGCTGGTGCGTGAAATTTATCGCGCTGGTTAGCCTCTCATGCCAACGGGCATCAATAAAAAAATGATCCAGGAGACAACGTGCTAACCTCATTCGGTGACCACCTGCGCACTCAAGCGCCAAGCGCTTCATCAAAGCCGGTCCCGTCTGTCTGAAAGTGGCAGAAAATGGGGACAGCCGCGCCATCAATATGCAGTGGGCAGGGTCTGGATTTGGAGTGTGGATACCGATCTGCAAGAGGTTGATCGCAGACCAGGATTTCACATCACCACCTGCCGATTGCGTCACCCGACGGCGTGTCATGCCCTGGCGCCCAATGATTTCTCTCCCGCAGACAAACAGTAACCCAATGCCGGGTTCAAGCCGAAAACTTGCCAAGCAGACAACCCATGTCCAACCTCACCTCCGTCATCAAATCCATCCAGGACATCATGCGCCAAGACTCTGGCGTCGATGGAGACGCCCAGCGCATCAGCCAACTCACCTGGCTGCTGTTTCTCAAAGTGTTCGACGCGCTCGAAGAAGAGCTGGAACTGACCCGCGACGCCTACCACAGCCCGATCCCGGAGCCCATGCGCTGGCGCCACTGGGCGGCCGATGTCGAGGGCATGACGGGCGACGCCCTGCTCGACTTTGTCGACAACCAGCTCTTTGTCGTCCTGAAAAACCTGAGCGCCGACCCACTGCGCAACCCGCGCGGCTACGTGGTGCGCAGCGTGTTCGAAGATGCCTACAACTGCATGAAAAGCGGCCACTTGCTGCGCCAGGTGGTCAACAAGATCAACGGCATCGACTTCAACCGCCAGAGCGAGCGCCATCAGTTCAACGACCTGTACGAAAAAATCCTGAAAGACTTGCAAAGTGCGGGCAATGCCGGCGAGTTCTACACGCCCCGAGCGGTCACGCAGTTCATGGTCGACATCTGCAACCCCCGGCTCGGAGAGGTGGTGCTCGACCCCGCCACCGGTACCGGCGGCTTTTTGGTCTGTGCCATCGAGCACCTGCGCAAACAGGTCAGGAACATCGCCGACGAAGTCATGCTGCAAAGCAGCATCCGCGGCGTCGAGAAAAAACACCTGCCCCACATACTGTGCGTCACCAACCTGCTGCTGCACGGCATCGAAGTGCCCAGCCAGATCGTGCACGACAACGCTTTGATGCGCCCGCTGCGCGACTACACCACGGCCGACCGCGTCGACCTGGTGTTCACCAACCCGCCCTTTGGCGGTATGGAAGAATGCGATGGCTACCCGGCCGATCTGCGCACCAAGGAAACCGCCGACCTGTTCCTGGTGCTCATCAAACATATCCTGAAGCCCGGTGGCCGCGCCGCCCTGGTGCTGCCCGACGGCGTCCTGTTTGGCGAAGGCGCCAAAGTCCGCATCAAGGAGCAGTTGCTGGCCGAGTGCAACCTGCACACCATCGTGCGTCTGCCCCATGGCGTGTTCTCGCCCTACACCGGCATCAAGACCAACCTGCTGTTCTTTACCAAAGGCCCGCCCACCACCCATGTGTGGTACTACGAGCACCTCTACCCGCCGGGCGTCAAGAACTACAGCAAGACCCAGCCCATCCGCATCCAGGAGTTCGACCACGAGAAAGCCTGGTGGGGCAACGAGGCCGACGGCTTTGCCGCGCGCGTGGAAAACGAGCACGCCTGGAAGGTCGGCATCGACGCCATCCGCGCAGCCCACTACAACCTCGACCAGAAAAATCCGCATGTCGACAAGACCGCATGCTACGACCCCGACACCCTGCTGGCCGACTACGCCCGCTTGCAGGCCGAAGCGCAAACCCTGCGCAATCAACTCAAAGACATCTTGAGCCAATCGCTCGCCAGCGCTTGAAAGGCAAGCGTATGCTGCTATCAAACATGGATCTCGTGGTCACCGCCCCGGCAGGCGTGGCGAAACTGCGCGAGTTGATCCTGAGCCTGGCAGTACAAGGCAGGCTGGTGCCGCAAGACCCGGCCGATGAACCGGCAAGCAAGCTGCTGCAAACGATTCAGGAACAGAAAGCCCGGTTGATCGCCAAAGGCAAGATCCGGCGCAACAAGGCGCAGGCCAAGATTGCGCAGCACGAAAAGCCGTTTGCCTTGCCGCCGGGCTGGGAGTGGGTGCGGCTTGGCGCGTTGCTGCCGTTTCGTATCGGCAAGACCCCGGCGAGCGAAGACCCGCAGTATTGGGATCAGGAAGGCTATGCCTGGGTCAGTATTTCCGACATGGCGCACCTCGGCGAGGTCTTTGATACCCAGCGCAAACTCACAGCCCGTGGAGCGCAAGCATTCGGCTATGAGCCACTGCCCGTGGGCACCTTGATTATGAGTTTCAAGCTCACGATAGGCAAGATTTCGGTGCTGCGCGTGCCCGCCTACCACAACGAAGCCATCGTGTCCTTGATGCCGCTGTGCGGTCTGGTGACCGACTTCCTGAAATACATGCTGCCCACGGTCTCCAAAACGGGGGTCTCCAAAGAAGCACTGATGGGCACGACACTGAACACGCAATCGCTGTCGAATTTGTTGATCGCCTTGCCGCCAGCGGTCGAACAAAGCCGCATCGTCGCCCGCGTCGAAGAACTCATGCGCCTGTGCGATACGTTGGAGGCCAGGGGCCCATTGGAGGCCGCGCAACATGCCCGGCTCGTCGACACCCTGCTGGGCACGCTCAGCGGCAGCAACACGCCGCAAGAGCTGAGCGCCCACTGGCAGCGCGTGCGCACCCATTTCGACCTGCTGTTCGACCGCCCCGAGGCCGTCGACGCGCTGGAGCAAACCCTGCTGCAACTGGCCGTGCGCGGCCTGCTCGTGCCCCAGGACCCGGGCGAAGAACCGGCCAGCGGGCTGCTGCAAAAAATCTGCGCCGAAAAAGATCGACTGATAGCTGCAGGTCAACTCAGGCCCGACAAGGCGCTGGCGCCGCTGCAGGCACAGGAAGCGCCGTTCAGGGCACCGCCGGGCTGGGAATGGGCAAGGTTCGGCGATGTCGCTGCGATTACCAGCGGCGTCATCCTGGGCCGCAAGGCAGCCATCAGCGCACCCGTTCTTTTGCCCTATCTGCGGGTGGCCAATGTACAGCGCTGGCATTTGAATCTGTCGTCGGTCAAGCAAGTCGTCATCGATCAATCCGAGCTGGAGCGCTTTCAGATCGTCCGTGGCGATTTGCTGATCACCGAGGGCGGCAACCGGGACAAAGTGGGGCGCACCGCGATATGGCGCGACGAACTGCCCGTGTGTTTGCATCAAAACCATGTATTCAGGGTGCGCGGCACCTCGCCCGACTGGAACCCGGTATGGGCCGAGCTGTACCTGAACTCCGTCCCGGCCCGCGCCTACTTTGCCGCAGCGTCCAAGCAGACCACAAACCTGGCGTCCATCAACATGACGCAGCTCAGGCTCTGTGCTTTCCCTGTCCCCCCCTTGGTCGAACAAGCCCGCATCGTCAGCCGCGTCGAAGCCCTGCGCAGCCTGTGCGCCGACCTGCGCCAGCGCCTGAGCGCCAGCCAGACCGTCCAAACCCATCTGGCCGAGGCGCTGCTGGAGTCTGTGGCGCGGTTAGTTCCCAAGCCCGATTCGAAATGGCCATGATTTCAAGAGCCCGACGAAGCCGAGCGCCGGGCCGAGAAATTCGTCCCGGTCAAGGCCGGGTTCGGCCTGTTTGCCCTGCTCCTCCCCGTCCGAGGCGTCGGAGCCGAAGCGGCGCAGCGCAGGGTGCGAGAAAGCGCACGGCTGAGTCCCTGGCCCGTGCTGGGCGGCATCCCGTGCAAAGCAGAAATATGCTACGTTTTATGTAGCTGGATTTCTATGTTTCGCACGGTGTTTTGTGGTAGGACGTACAAGATTCGAACTTGTGACCAACGGATTAAAAGTCCGCTGCTCTACCAACTGAGCTAACGTCCCAAACTGTTCGACCGATGCCAAGCCGTGCAGGCAGGCAGTCTGGCTGCCTGCGCAAAAGCCTTAAATTGTAGCGTCGTTTTTACCGGCAACGCGGGGCTGCGCGGCCTGTGGCCAATTGGTCGAGCACCCACCCCGCCGCACATTGTCCGAAGGTGGCCGTCACCGCCACCATCGAGCCGTAGCCGTGGCAATTCAATGAACTGTCGATTCTGCAGGACGCCTCTGGCAGGGCAACGGGCTCACGGCTGAAGACGCTGGTCACGCCCAGGTTCTGGTCGTCGCGTGCTGCGCGATGGTGCTGTTCATCGCGCTGCGCGCGGAGGTGTTGGCCATCGTGCTGCGCGCGGAGGCATTGGTCATCGCGCTGCGCGCGATGGTGCCGGCGCATCCGCTGGCGCAGTTGCGCCAGCAGCGGGTCATGGGTTGCGCGTGCAAGGTCGTCGATTTCTACCTGGTGGGCATGCCGCTTGCCGCCAGCGGCACCCACGGTGATGTGCCATGTTCCTGCGGTCCGGGCCCACAAGGCCATGGTCAATTTGGCTTGGACTTGGTCGCAGGCGTCGATGAGTGCGTCCACCGGGGTTGGCAAAAGCCCGGGCCAGTTTCCGGGGGCGACGAAATCTTCGATGCAGGCGACCTTGCATGCGGGGTGTATCCGGGCGATCCGGTCACGCATGGCCAGCACCTTGGCCTGCCCTACGGTGTCGGTCAGGGCCTGGATCTGGCGGTTGATGTTCGACTCGGTCACATGATCGAGGTCGATCAGCGTGATCTGCGCCACGCCTGTGCGTGCCAGGGCCTCGGCGGCCCAGGAGCCGACGCCGCCGATGCCGACCACGGCGATATGGGCGCGGTGTATCCGGGCGGCGGCTTGGGCGCCGTAAAGCCGCCGGATGGCGCCAAACCGACGCTCCGGATCGGTCTCTTGATCGGGCATTATTTCAAGTAGGCCAAGCGCTCTTTGGCGGCCAGCGCAGCCTCCGATTGCGGATAGGCTTGCAGCAGGTCTTCCAGCGTTTTGCGTGCGCTGCGGGTGTCTTTGAGCTCCATTTGGCAGTTGGCGATCGACAAGGCGGCTTCGGGCGCCCGGGCGTGGCCCGGGGTGTCGGACAGGAGTTGCCTGAAGTTGACGATGGCCTCCTGGTACTCCCGGGTCGCGTACTGCGCGTTGCCGAGCCAAAAGCGCGCCGACGGAATGAAACCGCTGCGCGGATACTGCCTCACGAAGCTGGAAAAAGCCAAGCCCGCATCGGCAAATTTGCCCGCGCGAAAGATCGCCAGAGCGGCCTCGAAATCGCGCTTTTCTGCCGGGTCGGCCTGAAACTCACGGCCATCGACGCTCACCTTGACCGGCTCGAACTGGCGCAGCCGTTCATCGACCCCTTGGGTGATGTCTTTTTGTCGGCGCTGTAGCTCGCCCAGGTCGCGCCGCAATTGCTCGTTTTGGCCATTGAGCCTGGCCTGCTCTGCGCGCAGGGTTTCGATCTGCGTTTGCAGGTCCAGCAGGCTGCGCCGCAACTGGGCGTTCTCGTCAGCCCCTTTGCGCAGTTCTTCGGTTGTGCGCTGCCGGGATTGCTGCAGGTCATCGATGCGCTGGCGCATTTCCAGTATGGCCCGGCGCGCCTCGCCATCTTCGAACAGGGCCGCCCGGGCCGCCGGCAACAAAGCCAGCGCCAGCGCGGCTGCAGCCAGTGCCCGCAGCACGGCAGCAATCATGGTCGCGGTCAGCATCATCGGTAGGTCAGTTCGACTCGGCGGTTTTGCGCGTGCGCCTCTTCAGTGTGGCCTTGCACTGCCAGTTTTTCCTTGCCGAAGCTCACGGCTTCCATCTGGCTGTCCGGCACGCCCAGCAGGCCCAGCGCGCGGCGCACGGCTTCGGCCCGCTTTTGTCCCAGGGACAGGTTGTATTCACGGCCGCCACGCTCGTCGGTGTGCCCTTCGAGCATCAGTTTGCGCTTGGTGTCGGTTTTGATGAAACGGGAGTGGGCTTCGATCAGCGTCTGGAACTCGGGTTTGATGACGTAGCTGTCGTAGTCGAAGTAGACGATGCGGGCGATGCCCACGGGGCCTGCGGTATCCCGCGCCGGTTGCGTCAAGTCGACGCCGGCAACGCCGCCACTGCCCTGGGCGGCGTTGCCGGTGTTGCCGCCGGCGTCGGCTCCACCGCTGAGCGTGCTTGCGGTTTTGTCTTCGATGGGTACTTCGTCGAGTTTTACGCCAGAGCTACAACCGACCACCAAGGCGGCAATGGTCAGGGCAAGGCTTATGCGTTTGATCATCCAAATTTCTCCTGAAGGCGTGGGTTGCGATGGCTGTCTGAAAACTCATGGTTTTTGGAACGGACCCCAGTCCGGTTCGCGAATGTCGCCGGCCTGCCCTGCCAGACGGGCTTTGATTTTGCCGTCGAGCGTGGTGGTCATCAGGGCCTCGCGGCCCTGCTGTTCGGTGGCATACACGATGAGCCTGCTGTTCGGGGCAAAGCTGGGATTCTCGTCTGCCGTAGTATCGGTGATGGCATTGACTGAGCCGGAAACCAGGTCCATCACCTGCAGCTTGAAGGCCCCGCCCGCGCGCGAGATGTAGGCCAGCCAGCGGCCATCGGGGCTGACGCTGGGCGAGATGTTGTAGTTGCCGGTGAAGGTCACGCGCTCTGCATCGCCGCCCGAGACGCCCACCTTGTAGATCTGCGGCGCGCCGCCACGGTCGCTGACGAAATAGATGCTGCGGCCATCGCCGGAAAATGCCGGCTCGGTGTCGATGCCGGCGCTTTGCATCAGGCGGCGCGGCTCGCCGCCGTTGGCGTCTATGGTGTACAACTGCGAGCCGCCATCGCGGCTCAAGGTGACCGCCAGGGTGCGCCCATCGGGCGCCCAGGCGGGCGCGCTGTTGGAGCCGCGAAAGTTGGCGATCAGACGCCGCCGACCCGATGCCACGTCGTGCACGTACACCACGGGTTTGCGCGACTCGAAAGACACGTAGGCCAGTTGGTCGCCAAGGGGCGACCAGGCCGGGGAGATGATCGATTCGGGGCTGGACAGCGCCGATTGCGCGTTCTCGCCGTCGGCGTCGGCCACCCACAGGCTGTAGCGCGCGCCGGTCCGGTTCGTGGTCCGGGTCACATATGCGATGCGCGTGGAGAAAACGCCGCGTTCGCCGGTGAGTTTTTCATGGATGAAGTCGGCGATGCGGTGCGCCACCAGACGCAGGTCCCCTGGCGTGACCAGGAAGCTCTGCCCTCCCAAGTCCTGCCCCTTGACCACATCCCACAGGCGAAAGCGCACATCGAAGCGCCCGTTGGACGACAGCGCGACGCTGCCGGCGAGCAGCGAATCGGCATTTTTTTTGCGCCACAGCGCCAGATCGGGGCGCGTGGTTTCGTCCAGCGCCGCGCCATCGGCGTCGACGGCACGAAACTGGCCGCTGCGCTCCAGATCGGCCTGGACGATGGCCGCCATTTTTTGCGGGGCCTGCGCCTGCCCCCTGAACGGGGCCAGGGCTATCGGCAACTGGGTCAGGCCCACGCCCGTCACTTCGACACGAAACTGCGCCAGGGCCGGCAGCACGGGGGTGGCGATCAGCGCCGCCAGCATTTGGCGGCGCGAGGGGGGCGCCGCAGGGAAGGGGGAGCGTTGGAAGACGCGATCTGTGGTCATTGACATCCAGCGGTGGCCGAACAAAGGCAAAGGAGCAGCCCCGCATGTTACACACAGTGGCCAGCCCATCTGTGACAAGCTGTGTGATTGCGGGCCGCTTGCAGCGAAATCCACCGGGGGCATGCCCGGCACCCGCCACCGTAGAATCCGGGCCGATGCCAGCCACAGATACGGGCGCCACGCCTGCCGACACCCCGCTTTTGCCTCGTCGCTTGACGGCGCGTCTGATGCGGTTGTCGGTTTACTTTGGCCGGCAGCGGCTGGCCTGGGGGCTGGCCATCGCCGCAACGCTGGTGGGCGCGCTCACGGAGCCGTTGATTCCGGCCCTGCTGCAGCCCTTGCTCGACGAGGGCTTCATCCAGGGCCGCTTGCCGCTGTGGCTGGTGCCGCTGGCCATTTTGGGGGTGTTCCTGGTCCGGGGCTTGGCCCAGTTCGTGGGCCAGTATGCGCTGGCGCGGATTGCCAATGACGGCATGCTGACCCTGCGCCAGGCCCTGTTCGACCGGGTGCTGGCCGCCGAAATGGGCTTGTTTGCGCGCCAGTCCGCCAGTGCCCTGGCCAACACCGTGGTCTACGAAGTGCAGACCGGCGCCACGCTGCTGGTGCAGGCGCTGCTGGGGCTGTCGCGCGATGGCTTTACCTTGCTTGCACTGCTGGCCTATTTGCTGTATCTGAACTGGCAGCTCACGCTGATCGTCGCGGTGGTGGTTCCGGGGGTGGCATGGATCATGAAGACGCTGTCGCGGCGGCTGTACCGGTTGACCAAGAGCAGCCAGCAGGCCACGGACGAGTTGGCCTATGTGGTGGAAGAAAACGTGCTGGCGCACCGCATCGTCCGTCTGCACGGTGCGCAGGCCGGCCAGGCCCGGCGCTTTGCCGGCCTGAGCCAGGGCCTGCGGCGCTTGGCGATCAAGGCGACGATTGCCTCGGCCGCAATGACGCCGCTGACGCAGTTGCTGGCAGCGGCCGCGCTGTCGGTGGTGATCTGCATCGCCCTGTGGCAAAGCCACAGCGCCGGCGATGCCGGCGATGTCACCGTGGGCGGCTTCGTCTCGTTCATCACGGCGATGCTGATGCTGATCGCGCCGATCCGGCGCCTGGCCGATGTGGCCAGCCCGGTGACGCGCGGCGTGGCCGCGCTCGAGCGCGGCCTGGGCCTGCTGGAGGAGACCGGCGCCGAAACCGGCGGGTCGTATCGGGCGCAACGCACACAACGAACGCAGCCGGCAGGGCGGGCGCAGCCGTCAGACCCGCCAAAGCCGCCAAAGCCACCCCCCCAGGGCGCGCTCACGCTCGACAGCGTGAGTGTGAGCTTTGGCCCGGAGCGTGCGCCGGCCCTGGAGTGCGTGAGTTTGCGCGTGCAGCCCGGTGAAATCGTCGCCCTGGTCGGCCCCTCTGGCGCCGGCAAGACCACCTTGGTGAACCTGTTGCCGCGCTTCGTGCTGCCGACATCGGGCCGGATTCTGCTGGACGGACAGGCTTTGCCCGACTGGGATCTGGGCGCGCTGCGGGCGCAATTTGCGATGGTCAGCCAGGATGTGGTGCTGCTCAACGACAGCATTGCCTGCAATGTGGCGCTGGGCCGGGCCGTCGACGAAAAGCGCGTGCACGAGTGCCTGGCTGCGGCCCATCTGGCCGAGCATGTGGCCGCGCTCCCGCAGGGGATTCACACGGTGGCCGGGCACAATGCCGCGCAGCTATCGGGCGGGCAGCGCCAGCGGCTGGCGATTGCGCGCGCGCTCTACAAGGATGCGCCGATCCTGATTCTGGACGAAGCGACTTCGGCGCTCGATACCGAGTCCGAGCGGCTGGTGCAGCAGGCCCTGCAGCGCCTGATGCAGGGACGCACCACGCTGGTCATTGCGCACCGGCTGTCGACCATAGAACATGCGGATCGGGTGGTGGTGATGGAGCGCGGGCGCATCGCCGAGCAAGGCACGCACAGCGAATTGATGGCGCGCGGCGGCCTGTATGCGCGCCTGCAGGCCAGGCCCGCTGGCGGCAATGGCCTGGCCCGGGGTGATGCCGGGGTGATGCCGGGGTGATGCCGGGGTGATGCCGGGCCGGCTCACCACTTGCCCCGGTCGGGCTGGCGCTGCCGTATCGCGGCAGCGATTTTTTCGGCCGCATCGACGCGGCCCACGCGCAACGCGAAGTCGATGGCGCTCAAGCCCAACTGGTTCTTGAGCGCGGGGTCGGCCCCCTCTTGCAGCAAGAGTTGCACGGCCTCGGTCGAGCCGTACTGCGCGGCCATCATCAACGGGGTGCTGCCGTTGGGCGATGCGGCGTCGATATAGGCATGGTTTTCCAGCAGCAGCCCGATGATCAGCAGATGCTCGGGCGAGCCGGCCGAGGCCGCATAGTGCAGCGGCGCCCAGCCGGTTTTGTTCACATCGGCAGAGCGCGCCAGCAGGGCTTTGACGGCGGCCACATGGCCTTTGATGGCGGCCATCATCAGCGGACTTTCGTCCTCGGCATTGCGCGCCTGCACGTCCACCCGGGGCGCTGCCAGCAATGCCGCAAAGGCCCGGTTGGCGCCAGCGCGCAGCGCCAGCGTCAGACCCACCTGCCCCTTGGGGTCGCGCATGTTCGGGTCGAAACCCCGGCGCAGCAGCGCCGTGATGGCCGCATCGTCATCGCGCGCGATGGCGGCAAAAAAGTCCTCGTAGGAGTCCGCCCGGGCGCGCGCGGCCAGCAGCCCCAGGGCCATGGCTGTCAACGCAGAACGCCGCTGCATGGGTGCCGCCGTCACTCACGGCCTGAACAAACGGTCGAAATTGCCGCTGGTGGCCTCGGCTACCGCTTGCAGCGTGATGCCCTTGGTGTCCGCCACCTGGCGCGCCACATGGGGCAGGTACGCGGGGCTGTTGGTCTTTCCCCGGTAGGGCACGGGCGCCAGATAGGGGCTGTCGGTCTCGATCAGCATGCGGCCGAGCGGCACGAAGGCCAGCACGGCGCGCAACTCCTGCGCGTTCTTGAAGGTCACGATGCCGGAGAACGACAGGTAGTAGCCCAGATCGAGCACCGCGCGCGCCACCGGCAGCGATTCGGTAAAGCAGTGAAACACCCCGCCGGCCCGGTTGCCGGCGCCGTCTTCGCCCTCTTGCCGAAGAATGGCCAGCGTGTCCTCGGCGGCGCTGCGGGTGTGGATCACCAAGGGTTTTGCGCAGGCCCGGGCGGCACGGATATGGGTGCGAAAGCGCTCCCGCTGCCACTGCAGGTCGGCAATGCTGCGCCCGCCCTTGCGCTCTTGCATGCCGTAGTAATCGAGGCCGGTCTCGCCAATGGCCAGCACGCGCGGCAGGGCGGCGCGCTCGAGCAGGTCTTGCACGCTCGGCTCGGTAACGCCCTCGTTATCGGGGTGCACGCCCACCGTGCTCCAGAAGTTGTCGTGGGCCATGGCCAGCGCGTGCACGCCGTCGAATCCCTCGATGGTCGTGCAAATGCACAAAGCCCGATCGACCTGTGCCTGTGCCATGGCCTGGCGGATCGCGGGCAGTTGGCCGCGCAGTTCGGGAAAGTCCAGATGGCAGTGCGAATCAGTGAACATGCGGTGACGAAACGACAGCGCCGACCTGCCAGCGCGGGTCGGCACGGGGCAGCGGCGACGGGCTGGGGGATCGGATGGTCTGTATCAGATGGTCTGTGTCGGGCGATCGGACCCCAGCGCCGAGCCTAGCAGGGTCTCGATCTTGAGCTTGAGCTGGCGCGACTTGTCGTCCTTGGGAAACTGTATGCCCACACCCTGGGTGCGGTTGCCCGCAGCCCGGGCCGGGGTCACCCAGGCCACGCGGCCGGCCACCGGGTAGCGCTGCGTGTCATCGGGCAGCGTCAGCAGCACATAGACATCGTCGCCGAGTTTGTAGTCCTTGTGGGTGGGCACGAAGATGCCCCCATCGGTAAACAAGGGGATGTAGGCCATATGCAAGGCCGGCTTTTCCTTGATGGCCAGTTGTATCACGCTGGGGCGGGGCGCGGCCGGCGTGGTCGATGGATTGCTCATGGGGGTCGATGGCGGCTCAATGCTTGGAGTGTAGGGTGTTTCGCGCCTGAGCGACAAGCGCCTCCAGCATCAATCCGGCATTGAACGGGTGGTCTGCGGTGCGCGCGGCCTTGGCCAGCGCACGCGACCAGCGGGTCAAAGCCGCCAGCGGCGGCACCCGGGGCAGGTCTGCCGGCGCAAAGTAGCGTGGCGCTGCGCCCACACTGGCTGCCAGCAGGTCATGGCAGAGCTTTTGCAACGCAGTGATTGCCTGGGCCGGCGTCCAGTCGCCCAGCGCTGCCACCTCCCCGCGCGCCATGGCCTGCGGCAGACTGGCCCAGGCCTGGGGGCTGCGGCCGGACTGCGCCAGCGCCAGCGCATCATCGGGCCGACCGCCTGCGGCGCGCAGGAACGACGCGGCCGCCTCTGGCGCCAAGCCCTGCGCCTGTAGCCAAGCCTGCATCTGAGCGGGCGCCGGCCAGACCATGGCGTGGCCCAGGCAGCGGCTGCGGATGGTGGGCAGCAGCAGGTGTGCGGCCTCGCTGGCCAGCACGAAGCGGATCTGTCCGGGGGGCTCCTCCAGCGTCTTGAGCAGCGCGTTGGCCGTGATCTGGTTCATCTGTTCGGCCGGGTACACCAGCACCGCCTTGCCCCGCCCACGGCCGGCGGTGCGCTGGGCAAACTCCAGCGCGTCGCGCATGGCCTCGACACGAATCTCCCGGCTGGGCTTGCGCTTTTTGTCGTCGATCTCGGCCTGGGCTTTTTCCGACAGCGGCCAGCCCAGCGCCATCATCTGCACTTCGGGCATCAGCACGCACAGGTCGGCATGGGTGCGCACATCGATGGCATGGCAACTGCCGCATTGGCCGCAGGCGGCGCCCTGCGCGGCGGGGGCATCGCCCGGCGCGATCGGCACGTCACCCGGCGCGATCGGCGCATCGCATAACCAGGCGCGCACCAGTTCCATGCCCAGCGCGTACTGCCCCAGGCCCGAAGGCCCGTGCAGCAGCCAGGCATGGCCGCGCTGGGCCAGCAAGCGGCTGCGCTGCGCGGCAATCCAGGGCGCCAGGGCCAGGGCGCCGGCGGCACTCATTGCGCCCCTCCCTGGGGGGTCACCATAGCCAGCCTTTGCACACCAGCGCGTCGATCAGTTGTTGCCACACCCGGTGGCGCTCCTGCGCGGCATCGATGCGCACGATGCGCCGGGGGGCTGCGGCGGCGCGGTCGGCGTAGCCCCGGGCCACGCGGCGGAAGAACTCCACGGGCTGGGCCTCGAAGCGGTCGGGCCGGTGCGCGGCGCCAGCCAGGCGCTCGGCGGCCAGTTCGGGCGCCAGGTCGAACCACAGCGTCAGTTCAGGCTCAGGCAGCAAACCATCCTTGTGCGCTGCTGCCGTATTCGTCATGCGCTCGAGTATGGATAGCGTTTCGTGGTCGAACCCGCGTCCGGCACCCTGGTAGGCAAAGGTCGAGTCGGTAAACCGGTCGCACAGCACCACGTCGCCGCGCGCCAGCGCGGGTTCGATGACCTGGCACAGGTGGTCGCGGCGGGCGGCGAAGATCAGCAGCGATTCGGTGAGCGCGTCCATGCGCTCGGTCAGCAGCAGCGCGCGCAGCTTTTCCGCCAGCGGGGTGCCGCCCGGCTCGCGGCTGACGGTGACCCTGCGGCCCTGGGCGCGAAAAGCCGACGCCAGGCCCTCGACATGCGAGGACTTGCCGGCGCCGTCTATGCCTTCGAAGCTGATGAACAGGCCGGGTCGTGACATCGGAAATCTCGGGTTGATCTCGGGTTGAATCTGCGGCCATCAGTGGCCATCGGCGGGCATTTTCGACCCTGGGGGATCGGCATTGCTACGGCCCGCGCTGATAGCGGTTGACGGCGCGGTTGTGCTCTTGCAGCGAGGCGCTGAAATGGCTGCCGCCATCGCCCTTGGCGACAAAGTACAGCGCGCGCGTGGCCTCGGGGCGCACGGCGGCCAGCAGCGCGGCCTTGCCGGGCATCGCAATCGGCGTGGGCGGCAGACCGGCGCGGGTGTAGGTGTTCCAGGGCGTGTCGGCTTGCAGATCGCGGCGGCGCAGGTTGCCGTCGAACTTTTCGCCCAGGCCGTAGATCACCGTGGGGTCGGTTTGCAGCAGCATGCCCGCGCGCAGGCGGTTGGCAAAAACGCCGGCAATCTGGCTGCGGTCGCTGGCGCGGCCGGTTTCCTTTTCGACGATGCTGGCCAAAATCAGCGCCTGCTCGGCCGATTGCAGCGGCGTGTCTGCGGCGCGCATGGCCCAGGCGGCCTGCAACTGCCGGTCCATCGCGTGCAGCGCGCGGCGCAGCAAAGCCAGGTCGCTGGAGCCTTTGGCGTAGGTGTAGGTGTCCGGGAAGAACCGCCCCTCGGGGGCCACCCCCGGGCGACCGATCTGCGCCATCAGCGCCCCGTCGTCGAGCGCGGCGCTGTCCGGCCTGAGCTGCTCCTGCCGGGCCAGCGCCTGGCGCAGTTGGCGCCAGTTCCAGCCCTCGACCAGCGTCAGCGTGCGCAGGGCCTCTTCGCCCCGGACCAATTTCTGCAGCAGGGCAATGGGCGTCGTGCCGGGGGGAATCTCATAATTGCCGGCCTTGATCGCCCGGCCCTGGCCCGAGAAACGAAACCAGGCGTACAGCAGGCGCGCATCGGTGCGCGCGCCGGCCGCCACCACTTCGCGGGCCACGGCGCGCGCCGTGGCGCCAGGCTCGATGGCCAACTCCAGCGCCTGGGCGCCCGTCCACAGCGGTTGGTGCAGCCACCAGTAAGCCAGGCCCCCCGAGGCCAGCAATACGAAGCACATCAAAGCCAGTAAACGCCGCACAACCCTAGCCGCCTGTCTGAATCGGAGCGGGCATCATAATTGAGCGATGACGGACCTCTTGAACGGCATCGCTGCGCTGTCCCATCTCGGCGTGATCCGCGTGGCGGGCGAAGATGCCGGCGCGTTTTTGCACAGCCAACTGACCCAGGATTTCTCCTCGCTCGACATGCGGCAAGCGCGCCTGGCCGCCTTCCTGTCGGCCAAAGGGCGCATGCAGGCGAGCTTCATCGGCTTGCGGCGCCCCGACGAATGGCTGCTGCTGTGCAGCCGCGATCTGCTCCCGGCCACGCTGGCGCGCCTGTCCATGTTCGTGCTGCGCGCCAAGGCCAGGCTGACCGACGCCAGCGCCGACTTTGCCCTCTACGGCCTGGCGGGCGAGACACTGACGGCCGTTGCCGGCGGCGCGCAGCCCGCCTGGAGCAAGGCCGACATCGGCACCGCCAGCCTGGTGCACCTGTACCCCGCGGCAAACCAGCCCCGCGCGCTGTGGGTGGCACCGGCCGGCGACCCGCCACCGGCAGGCCCCGCGCTCGCCACCGCGCTGTGGCTGTGGAGCGAGGTGGCGAGCGGCGTGGCCACGCTGAGCAGCCCCGTGGCCCAGGTCTTCGTGCCGCAGATGCTCAATTACGAGTCCGTGGGCGGCGTGAGCTTCAAGAAGGGCTGCTACCCCGGGCAAGAGGTGGTGGCGCGCAGCCAGTTCCGCGGCACGCTCAAGCGCCGCGCCTATATCGCGCATGCCGAGGCCGATATCGCCGTCGGCGCCGAAGTGTTTGCAGCCACCGACCTGACGCAGCCTTGCGGCACCGTCGTGCAGGCGGCCGCCGCGCCCGGCGGTGGCGTGGATGCCATCGTGTCGCTGCACATCGCTGCCGCGCACCAGGCCCTGCAGGTGGGCGTCGCAACGGCGCAGCCACTGACGCTGGCGCCGCTGCCCTACCCGTTGCTGCAAGACATTTGACGGGCTGCCGCCTTCACTGCGCGGCGCCATCGATGCCGGCATCGTCGATGAAGTCCTTCCAGCGCCGCGCCATGTAGTTGTGCTCGTCCATGGTCGTGTTCCAGACCGCGATCCGGCTCGCCTTGCGCCAATACGAGCCACCGGAGCGCAATGTTCCGGCACGGACCACGATGCGGCCATCGGGCCCGCGCAGATCGCAGGCGGCGGGCTTGCCCTCGTACCAGTAGTCCCACTCCTGCGGCGAGAGCCAGTCGCGCACCCTGCGCGATGCCGCCATGTAGTAGCCCTGGCGCGCCATCACCGCGCCGGGCCAGCCGCAAAGCCACCAATTGAGATAGTCGTAGGCCACGTCGAGCATGCGGCCCTTGAGGTGCCGCGACAGGCACATCCCGCCATGCCAGGCCCGATAGCCCTCGCGCGGGGCCACCTCGATCACCGGCACACCTTCGGCGGCGAGCGCGGTCAGCGCCGGCGACCAGATGCTTTGCACGCCCACCATGCCGCCTTGCATCAGGCGCACCGAATCGGCCATGGTCTTCCAAAATCCGACGAAGTGCCCACGGCGTTTGCGTTCGAGCAAGATGGCGATGAGCCGATCGATTTCGCGGATGCTCAGATTGCCGATGTCGCGCGGCTCGAATTCGCCCGTGGACCGGGCGGCCAGCGCCGCGTCGAAGATACCGATCGCCGGCTCGTCGACCAGCGCGATGCACCCGCTCAGGCGGGCATCGAGCAGCCAGTCCCAGCCGGGATCGTCCCCCATCGAGGCCAGGACCTGCGGCGTGACGGCGAAGGCGTCCATGTTGTGCACCGCAGGCAGCATCGCGATGCGTGCCGACGGCGCAGCGCCCAGCGTGAGGTCGGGCTGCACGTAGAGTTTGTGCACCGGGGCATCGCCACAACCGATCAGCGCTTCGGGGGTGATGCGGCCTCTTTTGGTCAGATCGCTGACCTCGCCCCACAGCGCGATGCGCCGAAGGTCTATCGGCTGTATCGCATGCCAGAACCAGACGATGTCCAGGCTGTGAAAGCACTGGTCGTAGACATCGTAGCTCCCGGTGTCGGTGGCGGCGCGCTGTTGTGCGCTCAGAAAGTCCAGCGGCTCGAAGCTCAGACGAATCCCGAGGTCGGCCTCGGCGCGCTCGCGCACGCTGTCGAGCAAGGTGATTTCGGTGCCCAACACACGCAGATGGGGCCGGCCCCCGGCATGTATCGCGGGCGCCTGCGGACGGACTCCAGGCAGGTTTCCCATGGCGCTTTATGCGTCAACCGCAGGCGCGCGCCGATGCCGGGCGCGCGGGCCGGCGCCGAGGCAGTGCGGGGGTGGTTCAGACAATGCGGCGGATCGCGGCATGGGCATCTCCAGGACCGATGGCGGGGGCATCCGGCGCCGGCAGGGTGTCCGGTGGACTTGGCCAGCGCCGTGCCGGCTCACGCCGCCAAGTGCCGTTGGCAATTGCGCCATGAGGCTTGCACCTGTTCGGGCGCAAGCCCTTGAACGATGAACACGATGCAAGATCGGTGCCATCCCTGCGGCCAGCGGGTCAAGTGTAGCGGCGGGTGCATCAGCTGCTGAACGCCGTGGATGGCCACCGGCGTTGACGCGCCAGCG
>Ga0081606_1000331_pt1 | contig 21251 bp, 25 predicted proteins | sample EareggfetidaYelm_FD_71127 | JGI IMG/M metagenome (GOLD analysis project Ga0081606, IMG submission 71127) | Earthworm egg capsule microbial community from the University of Washington, USA - E. fetida Yelm (SPADES assembly) (version 2) | ecosystem: Host-associated > Annelida > Reproductive system... | reverse complement strand
GCCTGTCCGGCTGCTAGCTGTTGATTAAGACTCCTGTAAAACCTGCATAAATGTCTATGTCTACTGTGTCTAGAAGGTCATGTTAGGGCGGCCTCAGGGCACATATTGTAAATCAGGGTGCGGTTTGACACCCTGATATTTGAAACATGAAAATTGTTATTATCTTATATGACAAGGAGGCAGTTCACTGGAAGAAGCATGTCTTGCGAAATGCAGAGAATCCCAGGCGTCTGTGGTCGTCTAACTCGGGGCTTCTTGGCCGACCTTCTCGTTCTACTGAAACCTCTGACTTCTTTTGAACGGTTCACCCTACTAGAAGCGCTATACAAATGCTTAAATACAATACAACCCTTCAAATTTCATTAGCACAACGCTCCAACGATTTTTAAAGAAAAAACCATTATTCTAAATCCTGAAAAGAAATGGTTTACGAGATTATGAACATCTTACTGTCATCACCATTTTCTTGATTTTTCACCAAGAGATCAAGAAAATTTTAAAAATACTCAGTTTATTGTTTGATTACAACTTAAACATCAGAAGTAGAACTACCAGAAGATACTGAAACAAACCTATTTGAAGGCATTGACGGCTTCTCAGCCTCCTGGGAGGAACCTCGGCTACCCAATCCACCGATACCCATCTGCCACTGTGGCTTCAGTGACAAGATTACGGGGGCGTCCTTTTTGTTCTTTGCGATCTGCATCATTTTGAACGTATCGATTCGGTTTTTCGTGTTGCTACTAACAGCCATTGTCCAGCCATCATCTCCAGGCTTTTCAGTGGAAGATGAACCCGGAAGACGGCGATCTGGTCTTGGTTTCGGAGGCGGTGGACCACGGTTGAGCAGTTGCTGTTTGGCCAATTCCTTCTCTTCGTTTGCTTCTTTGTGAATCTCAACAATGGTTTTTGGAATGTTCTCCACTCTCCTTGGAACCCACTTATTCTGTAACGAAAGCAGACAGATCCAGATCAGAACAAGTCACATCTCTTCAGATCTGTTAGACAGCTGAATTTCTGTTACTCTTAGAGCAGCTCAAAATGTGCCACATTACTACAAAACTTCTTTTGTAAGATTAATTCAAGAATTTATGTCCGGAAAATAAAGGGAGTTCTTCAAGGAGCCATGTTCTTTACCCACTGTTTCTTGGATTTCCCCCATAAAAAAATTGTTGCAATTTCATATCTAGAATATAATAACCTATATTGATTCTCTTTCCTCACTTGCAACACTAACGGCCACGTTTGTAAAACTTGCTTATCATTTTAAATTTTTCTAAACATTGTATTAATGTAATTTTTAAACATTGCTTTCTTTAAGTGCAAAGTGCATTATCTTGGAAGTACATACAGTACTATTGGGCAAATGCATCTAGTACTTAGTTAAGCCAAGATCTCACCTACTCCTGGCCATTAAAAACCTGCATAAAAATACTGACTAGCCATTCACAATTTGCACGCAAATATTGTCTTTTCCAAAGTATGGACTATGGCAAGACATTGAAGACAAAAAGTAATTCGCAGACAATGCCAGAATCAAATTCTAGGGTTTCATATAATTATTAGGTGGATAATTTCACAATTCTGGGACCCTGAAGAAGAGATTTCTCACTGGCGAGGGTGGTGGATCCACGGAACAACCAGGATGAGGAGACTTTGCAGTAGACATAGTGAATAAATTCAAGAAAAATTTGAACGAATTAGAATACTAGGATATGGAAGTGGTTCAAACACACAGACAGGAGTCTTCTGAATCACTCTAAGCTTATATTACTACAGTGTTTAACAAAATATACAGATACTAACCTGCAATGAGATGCGATGCAAAATTACTAGATGCTCAAAGAATTATAATATTTCTTTATATTTTTAAATCTGAGCTTTAACTACCGTATGTGCACTAGAGCACTGCTATCACATTGTCTATGAAATGGTCCTGGAAGTCGAAATAAACACATTTAATTCTTCATCCATACAATTCTCTTCTGATGCAACTATGGAGAGAAGAAGTTACCTTTCGCTGTTCCAGTAGATCCTTAATCATGAACCTAATCCTTGACGGAACACTCCCCTGTTTGTCGCCCAACTTGTAGAAATAGGAATCCATTAACTTCTGAAATGCAAGAAAAAAGTCGAGTTCCTGCATGAAGTTAGTACATTTATCTTATTAGAACAGCAAGTATGATAAATGTACTATGCAATTAAGATTACGTAAATAACTGCTGCAAAAATTGCTCAGCAAACACCAGATATGTCACAAATCAGACACAAAAAACTAAAACACTACTAAATTAATATTGTACACGCATAGCTGTTCATAAATCTGCTGTCGACAAATTGATTCCAAGATAATAGTATAAACTCCGCTGAGTTATATTACTTTCAGATGCACAAAATTAGGATCTGACAATATCTAAACCAGATATTCTTAAACTGAATCTTTAAATTGATATCTACATAACCCAAACATACCTTTGCCTTATCTGTGTCTAACTCTTTCCCAATTGTTTTCAGAAGATTGCATAATAATTCCAAGCTGTCTTCATCTTTGGCATCAAGCAGTTTCTTGATACAGTCGTGCATTATTTTCTCCGTCAATATCTTTAGCTTGAACAGTTCACCAATGAACCTGATCAAAGGACAAACATTACAGTAAATCAACTTTCCGCAATTCAAACCGAATTAGCAGCTTATAGCAGCACATAAAATTCAATTTAATTAATTAATTAATTAATTAAGGCTATTTCTACAGCGCCTCTTCAAGTCCACTACTACTCAGAGGCGCTCCCGACACAGCACGGATACTATGCCGGAATTTCACGCCGAAGTGCCACAGGCAATCGTGAGTTAAGAACTTGTCCAAGATCCCTACGTTGCGGCTAGAGCGGGCGTCGAACCCATGACCATTCGGACGAAAGGCGTCGACTCTACCAAAGCGCCACCACGTTTCAGGTAAATATGTAAATTGTTTTGAATTTCAGCCATTAATCATCACTAAAATGGTTCCTGAATACGACCAATAACAGTAAATACATTCTATTGTTGGCCACTATATTCCTCCTGATAGCTCAAAGTGCAAAAGTATAACTGCTTCGGATTTGTAATACTTTTGAAACCACTACCTTACATATAAAAACCCACTGCCACAGAAGTGCCAGTAGCTGTCAATAAACATGTCAGCCATATTCGAAATGTGAAATTCAGAGTAACCGGTAAATACCGTATATTTCCGAGTGAACGTCTTCGAGATCTGGACACAAGTGCTTCATTTTCCTCAATCAGACGTTTCTTTTGGTCCTCCTGCAAAACCAGTTATCAGAGTGTCATCATCACAATTCGGTTATTAATCACAAAGAATATATAGTACTACTTCAAGATAACTACTCAGGAGTGCTCCTAACTCCAGCACAGCTGAAAAGGACAGTTTTAGGTGAGTATAAAGGAGTCAGAACGCTCATATGTCTCTCAGGTATCTATAAATAGGAAGATGCCATAGACATAATTATACTGTGTAAGTGATTTAATTTTAGTTTGTCTCAGCAGATGAAGGTGGATGGCCCTCCTCTCCATCGCCCTCTTACCTGTCTTGGTCGGGATTTGAAGCCCTGACAGAGAGTCCAGACGCTGACCACTACACTACCTCGTGAACAATTTGAATACAACCGTAATACAACCTGATGTTACTGACTTGCGTCACTTTCGACGGGACTATAGTCTCGCAACACATGGTCTCACGACTTTCTGTTAATGTAACGTTGATTGTGAACGTCATCTTACGACCTTCAGCAGACATAGAAGCTTACGTGGTTCTGCAGAGCGCTGTTTTGTTTCTGAACATCAGGGGCATTTCACTCACACGACAACGAATAACAAAGTATCCGACTTTTTGTTACTTACCATTCTGCACGATTGCAGCTTACGACCTAATCTGACCGTGAACAGCAAAATATAGGCTGCCCTCCTTTATGACCGTGGACACGGTGGCGCCTTGGTTGAGGCGATGACTTTCAACCGGAGGGTCGTGGGTTCGACTCCCGCTCTAGCCCCCACGTATATAGGGACCTTGGGCAAGTAATCCTTTACCTGCAGTTGCCTGTGCGCTTCGGCGTGAAACTCCGATACAGTATCCGTGCTGTAGTCGGGAGCGCCTCTGAGTAGTAGAGGACTTGAAGGGGTGCTATAGAAATGGCCGAATGAATGAATGATTGAATAACCGTATGTTAACCAGATTGTAGACTGCAGAGCGTTAAAAAAACTGTACCATTTGGAACAAAAAATAAAAAAATAAAAAAGTCAAGGCTACCACCTTCTGTTAATAAGGCATCGATCGATATACATTCAGCAACAACAGAGGGCATTTTACACAAAAAGTAGCAAAAATTAGACTAGAAACTTTTACCCCAGCAGAGCCAATGTGTACAGAACTTTAGTTAGAGAATATTTTCTGTCTGACATCGGAAACAAATGATCAGATAGAATAACAAACCGTTGTAGTTTCTTCAATTTCCTTTTGTCGTCGTATGATATCCTTTTCGTCCTGCTGATCCTTTTCGAATTCCTTTTGACAACGATTCAGAAGCAGCTTTCTGAACATCACTTTAACCGCCGGATCCTTAGTGGATGGCACACTCAGCTAAAATGGAAACAGAACCAAATTGCAAGCTGAAACGGTACAACGAAACCACAGATCATGGCAGACATTAAAAACTGTTGTCTCAATCATTGCAATTACAAATTCAATCCTGCAAAGCATGTTCAACGCCACACAGCATTAAGTCAAACGATGACAATTTCCACCCATAGCATTTCAAGTGCCGGCATCAAAAGGGCAATCCAAAAGGGTCAAACGTCCCACTGCAGCTGGATTAGTTTTTTCGACAAAAAGGTTTACAGGCAGTCAGTTCACCAAAGCATAATAAACAGCTCAATGATCATTTCAAACATCATTTCGGATTATATGCACAACGTAGGCATACAACCTATGACTGTTTAAAAAGATCAGCCATACTCCACAACTTCATTTTAAATCATTTCAAAACATGTGCAAAAACTCAAGCAGTGTAGTGCAAGGTGAAACATAACAAACCATACAGAGAAATTAAAGTTGAGAGAACAGCAGGTAGCACTCACACCAAGCACTTTTTAAAAACCCATTGCTTCGACCAAAGCAGTCATAAAAAATCTCTGTTCAACTGTCATAGCATCTAAATAATTAGCTTAGTTAAAATAGTCTTAATCCGCTGCCAAAATATATTTGTGCAGTAGACACGAATGTTTGGTGTCAGAACTTTTCTGTAGATTTTAACTCCAGCTAGAAATAGTTGATAGCATTTTAATTAGGACTAGGAGCATATACTTACAGTCATCATTCTTTGCGCCAAGTTTGAATACTCCTTGACAAACTTTGGTTCGCTTATGGCCTAGAAAAGAATTCAGAGCAACAGTAGAATCATACATTTGAATCCACAAATAATAATCTAACTATGGTATCTAAAGAAATATTTTTGAGCAGTTGAGATTGGCTTAAGAGGCACTGCACACTTTTCAGTGCAGAAAAAATAATCATTATTACGTATTAATTAAGTGGTACAAGTGGTGCGGTGATTTGGTGGATAGCATGCTGGTTTGACAACCGAGATGTTCGGGGTTCAAATACCGACCAGGTCAGAAATTCGGTTCCAGATTTCAGCTACACCTGTGCCCTCTGTCAAAAAAGAAACTCAGTTACGATGAGTACACTGACCGTACACTGTCGGTGGAAAGATGAGACTGTGAGGGAGAGTAATGGCCGCCAACCCTCATATGCTATGGCTAAGAATATAAGTCGCTATCACTTCATACCCATGGCTGTGCTAGGGCTAGCCTAAGGAATTGCTCTTCTCCTAAGCAGTATATCATTGTATTGTATTGTATTGTATTGTATTTATCCATTTCTATAGCGCTTCTCACAGCATGAGCCTTTCAGAAGCGCTCCCGACCACAGCGATTGACACTGTGTCGGAATATACACGCCGAAGGGCTACAGGCAGCTGTAAGTGAAGGACCTGCCCAAGGTCCTTACATAGCGGCTAGAGCAGGATTCGAACCCACGACCCTCCGTTCGAAAAGCGTCGTTTCTATCAATGCGCCAACATGCCCCACATGACCATGAATCAGCAGACAGCACCAGGTAATTGTGAGTTATGGACCAAAGGTTAAGGTCAACGTCTAAAGAGGGGCTTCAATGTTGCAACGCAAGCACCCGTTAGACCTATCTGCTACCGTGTCCCATGCTAAATACAGATACATGCATATCAATTTTGCTTTATATCACAAAGACAAACAACCAAACATACTTACATAGCCATTAAAAATCAAGACAATTCCGGAACAGAATTGAAAACACAACAAGTGTCTACCGCCCAAAAATCTTTCTTTGAAGAAAACTACTGCGCTTGTAAATATTACACATCCAAAACTTGATTATCTCATGAACCCACACTATAAAAACTGGGACAGATGAAAAATTTCGTTGACTGAAGCTGATTATAATCAGAGATTTAAAGCTACCTTCTCAAAAATGATCGCAATGCAGCCGGACAATCTATTCTCATTGTCAATTGGAAGCTCCGTGATCTGGACCAAGAGTTTCTCAAACGTGGAAGGCGTTATTTTGTTAAGGATTCCTCTCATCTTCTTGTACAGATCCTGAAAGGTCAGACACGTAACTCTCATAATAACACAGCTCAGCAGCTTCTGTCAAAAGCACCAATACCATAAATAAACCTCTAATAACTTGTTATCATCCGTTCACACTATATCTGTAATCATTCTGCAGTACGTCAGATTGAATATTAAACGAAAGTATTATATTATTATTATTACACGTCACCATTGACATCAATGAGTTCTGGCAGTTCCAGAGTGATCTGCAAACCAGACGGCGAGCGTGACTGAAGCAAACAGCCTCCACACCAGACAATAGACATTCTTCACCTCAGGCCCTGTACCTAACAAGGATGCGATTCTATTTGTGTCGTCAGAATCTAAGTATATCTTTAACCTAAAGTCATAATAAAAGAAGTGCTCAACAAGCCACCACAGAAAGCAAGACATTAGAAACCCAACAAATGTCATCAAAATATGCCATTCCATTCTTATGCTTCAGAAGCAAACTCAACCTTATATTTTCACGACACAACCGCAGAATACCAGAACAAACTCAAACGAGTCTCTATTTAATAGGCTCTATATAAATCGATTACTATGTGTGCATGTGAGATGTGGATATGGAGGAAAATGCAAAGAATATCATGGACGGAGAAAAAGACCAATGAGAACAAACTCAAACGAGTCTCTATTTAATAGGCTCTATATAAATCGATTACTATGTGTGCATGTGAGATGTGGATATGGAGGAAAATGCAAAGAATATCATGGACGGAGAAAAAGACCAATGAAAGTGTACGCATGGAGATTAGAGTAGAAGAAGATGAAACGCTACAACAAACAGCGCTAAAAAGAAAGCTATGATTCTTGGACCTGTTATGCGATCAGATGGATTGGAAAATGGAATGATGCTGGCACACGGAGACGGAAGGAGGAGAAGAGGACGACCAAGGAGAAAATGGATGGACGAGATACATGAAGTAACTGGAATGAAGCTGGCGGAACTAAGAGATGTGACGACGGAAAGAAAAAATCTGTAGGAAAATGGTCAAGACAATCGCCAGATCTCAATGAGTTCACAGCACAGGGTGACAAGGTGAGTATAAGCACAAAATTACAACTCGACTAGTGAAATCCTACTACTCCACATAAGGACTATAAATACAAAAAACCTGTTCAACGTGAAGGGGTCAACTGTCCTTACCGCAGTCTTAATTGCTTCAGGATCAGCTTCATCATCTTTGTTGATTTGAGCTGGCTTCCACGCCTGCTCCGTTTTGTGCAGCTGCACATCTTCCGATTTCCTAATATGAATCACTTTAACAGGTGGCTCATTTCGCTTCTGGAAACTGTTACGCTTCACTGGCGCCCGGTTCATGTTCATCGTCTCGTGTGCAAAGCGAGGTGTGAAGTCGTAGCCAGAATATGGTGTTATATTCGGCAGGCTGGAAAAGCTGTGATCTCTGGGCATCTCTCTTACTGGTGCCTGCAAATTAGAACAAAGAGCTAAATCGAAACTTCTGAAAGAGGAGAACCACAAAAGAATACACAGAACATAACCAATAACACCAAACAATTTCTCAAATGACTTCAGCCGCTTTCTAGAGAATCTGGCACACTGAATACAATAGTGTACTCGGAATTATTGTATCACTTAAGGAGAAAAACGGCATGCAAGATTTCAACAGAAATACTCACACATTCTGTTAGTGCATACATATACAATTAACTTGTATTTTAGTTTCTGGACACACTTTAGAACTGAACTACGACTGATTAGAGTTTCTATTCAATGTCAGAAAATCTCTGATTAATGTCTAATACTAATCAGCCACTTGCAGTGCTCTACACCACGCAATGTTATAATTTCTCCATTACGGCATTGACCTGACGAAATCATTCACCATGTTCATCGCTGACATTGCCAGGCAAGACTTGCTGGGAAAATCCAGATGGGAATGCAAACAATGTATTTTAGTGACATTCTGACCCATATCAGATGAAATGCTTGAAGCATCTTTTCACACAGCTGAAGATAAGTTGGTCATATGTCATTGAACAAAAGTTACTTACAATGTCCTTCAAAGATTAGTGAGCTCAACTTTATTCTGAAGTCTGTCAGTCATCGAATCCTTGATTTGTGGACCAACATACATGTCTCCCTTATCTTAGTTTCAATTATGTAGAGAAACTTGTCTCATAGAGCATTAGTGGAAAGCAGTTGTTGGGAAAAAGCCCTTAATTTCATCTTCAGATGAAGCACTCTGTAGTGAAACTATGGTCCTGTAAGGCCTGCCACAGCGAAGGCCGGACTACAATCTGAGAGTCAAACTTGGTAAGAGAGCAGGACCTCGACCTAGAGAACGCACCTTTGTAATAATCCTGGAGGAGTGACATTTGTTTGTTTATATTCGTTTTATTAGGAAAAAACATCGGTAGACAGACCGCTACTCGAATACATGAGCAGAAAGCTTAATACAAGATAATATGCAACTCACACGAGTTGACAGGAACCAGGAGCACTAAATCAAGAGAGAGCGAGATTGAAGTAATTGTTATGGAAAGAATATAAGGTAAAGAGAAAAACCGACTGGGGAAATCAAAGTAACCGCCTGTTTTTAGAACTTAAATCTGCTTCAGATACAATGACATTTTAACACAAACTGCAACTGATTAAATGTTTCGCAAAGGATGAAATAATGGGGATGTATGCCACTAAAACATATCTTCAAATTACATATCTCAGTTGCAAAGATCTCTTACCATGCCTCGCACGATTTCAGGCAAGTCTGGCAGTCCAGGAGGCGCCTGCATTGACTCCGGGATAAACTGCAGCTGCATAAGGAAGTCCCGACTGTACACTCTCTTACCATCTGGATTTAACGGCGTCCACTGACCTGATATCAGAACAAAGCACCATTTTTGTTATAATTAAATAACAGGTATATCTAAAAATCTAATCTTTTTGAATTAATCAAGAAATTTCATAGATTCTAGTAAGTTTAGTTCAGACAGAGGGCAGCAAACCAGAAGTTGATGTTCTTTGGCCACGTGATGAGAGCAAATGGTATGGAAAAGGATATGATGCTGGCATACGGTGAGGGAAGAAGAAAAAGACGCAGTCCGATGAAGAGGTGGATGGAGGAAATACTCATATCAGGGATGAATCTGGCGGAGCTGAGGGATGCAGTGGAGGATCGGGACTTGTGGAGAAAATTGGAGAAATGGTATGGAAAAGGATGTGATGCTGGCATACGGAGAGAGAAGAAAAAGAGGCAGTCCGATGAAGAGGTGGATGGAGGAAATGCTCATATCAGGGATCGGGACTTGTGGAGAAAATTAACCATGACGATCGCTAGGGCTCTCCGAGTCGACAGCACAAGGTGTCAAGATAAGTAAGTTTAGGCGACAAACCCAATGTCACAATTGATTATTCTGCAAGTAGTTTTAAAATAAAAGGCAACACAGCCATGGATTCAAAATGAAGAACTCTTCACAAAATTCTCACTGCAGCATTTTCTCATAACGCCTTTGCTCTAATTACCAGAATCTTATACCTTAAAGTTGTTTAAATGTCAAGTATTGGGAACAACCATAACAAACAATTGATTCTGTTTGTTGTTGTTCTATTAACTGCTGCGCTTAGCTTCAAATTAAAACTGCAAAAAGTAGATAAGCACCTGGTTCGTAACTGTACTGGAGCTGCTTCCCAGTCTCTGCTTTATCTTTTGGTTCAACAATTTCGCCGTCGTCTAATTCATCCTGAACTTCTTCTTTCCGGTTGTTTTCGTCGACAACAACATCCACGACGCAGTCGACATCAGAAACATCTGGTTCTGCCGCCATGTCTTCCAATGTCAGCTTCTCAGCAACAGACTGATCATCAGAATCGACGGACTTCTCCAATTTCTCTCCCAAGTTGTCTGCGAATATGTTTAACCAAAATCCACGTACAATTTAAACTAATCAATCAAAAGCATTTTATTTCATTCATTTATTCATTACGGAGATTTATATAGCGCCCCTTCAAGGTTACTACTCAGAAGCGCTCCCGACCCTTGCACAGCTAAAGAGAAGAGTTTTGAGGCTAGGGTAAAATGTGTCAGAAAGAATCCTGGGGAACAATCTTTGCGGCAGAGGAAGCCCATTCCACACAGAGGGGCCAACCAAAGAGAATGCTCGGGCCTGGGTTGTGGAGGTACGAGCAAAAGAAACAAAGAGTAACCCCTGTTCCGATGAGTGGAGTGAACTGCGACCTCTGGTGCCCGGGGTTGGACAGCAAAGATCTCAGAGGTAGGCCGGAGCAAGACCCAGGATACACCTGGGTCTTGGCAAACATCAGAAGAAGAAAAAGCAAATACATAATAGCAAAATGCATACATGTGTAATAGTGTGTATACTTATCTAAAAAAAGAAGTGATGTCATAAGTTCACAAATTAATGAAGTAATAGTACATCCAAATACCAGCCAGGGCTGTTAATAATGTGATAAAGTATCACTGTACTTTTTTCCAGCATTGTTAACAGCCCAGCAAAATACTCGAATTCATACTCGGTGGAAATGTCAACCCTTAAATGCTTGTAAAATTTAAAGTATTTCAGCTTGTAAGAGTAAGCACGGAATTCTTCATTAAATTACTAAAAATTCAGCCTTAAAGGACTAAGAAACGAATGTTGAGAGGATATACTGTAGAACTTACTTGTTAGGTCAGTTCTGTGGTGAATGATATCAGATGGAGGCAGATCAGAGGATACATCTTCCTTCAATCGTTCAGCAGCCATAACGAGTGTCACTTCTGCCTTCTCTGCTTTCAATTCAAACCGAACTACGTTCGAAAGAGCTCCTTCTGACTTATCCGGCTCCACTTCCAGCTGTTTAGCAACCGTGGGTGGTCTCAGTAACTCTTCTCGCTCTACTTGAGGCAGTTTAGCAACTGGAATAAGACCCTGTGGCCTCTCTTGCACCTTTTCCACAGACTTTTCTTGTACTTTCTCTTGGACCTTATCTTGTGCCTTCTCCTGTACCTTCACTTCTGCCTTTTCCTGTACCTTCTCTTGTGCCTTTTCCTGTACCTTCTCTTGTGCCTTATCAGGTATCTTCTCTTGGGCCTTTTCCTGCAAATCTTCTTGTACCTTTTCCTGCACTTTCTCTTGTACTTTTTCTAGTACATTCTCTTGTGCCTTTTCTTGTACCATTTCCGGTATCCTCTCTGATACCGTCTCTTGTATCTTCTCCGGCATCTTCTCTTGCACCTTCTCTGATGTCTTTTCTTTGACCTTCTCTGGTATCTTCTCTGCAGCTCTCTCCGGTATCTTCTCTGCAATTCTCTCCGGTGTTTTCTCTGCAGATTTCTTCGGTATCACCTCTGGCACAATCTCTTGCACGTGCTCCTGTACAATCTCCTGAGGCCTCTCTACCACCTTCCTTTCATCCACAACAGGTAGTTCCACAGTACCACCCTCCGTTCTCTCGGGAGAAGGTTCCTCCAAAGACCTTTCCACCCCAGAGTCAGGCAGAGGAGCTTCTAGACAAGGCTGAAGATCAGCCATCAGATTGTTAACAGGTTTCTTGCCGCTGGCATCCAGAGTTCGAAAAGCTGCTGGTACAAAAACTGCAGCTTCACATGACAAAGATTCATCAATTCTACCAATACCACCTTTAAGACCAATATCTGCGACAGGGATACTCTGAACATTTATTTTCTCAGCGCAGTTTACAACTTGCTGCACTGAAGAGACCACAGATGCAAGGGCAAGGCCTTCACCCGGTCTTATCTCCGATTTCTGGCTTTCGTACGCTGAGCCAGCTGGTGCAGTGGCTAAGAGGACTTTTGGTCGATCACTGTGGAGTGGCTGTGCAGACGTGCTCTCAAAAACTACGTTAGGCGCCTTGTCACCAAGAAGAATTCTTTGCATCACTTTATGGAAAAATTCACTTTGAATTTTAAGCGCCTGTAGAAACAAACATGGACAAGTTTAGTCTGGCATTCATCAGAACATATTCGTAAAATGACGATAGCTAAATCTAGTGTCATAAGACGATTCAATCGATAATTCCATTAAACTTGCAAGAAATAATCCAGCAACCGTGCGTGCATCCACACACCTACTGCTGAAAGTTGAACCACCTTCAGCGAACTGCGGTGTTGTTAAGACCGGCAGATGATGCCTTGACGAATCCGAATCCTGCTCTGAACCCGTTCCTCATTCCAGTAAGAACGCCCCCTATTCCCTATGTCCCAGACCACATGATCGAATTGTTCCAAGAACAGACAATATTCATTCATTCATTCCTGATATTTATATAGCGACACTTCAAGAAACCTACTCAGAGGCGCTCTCAGTCCAGCTACGGTCAAAGAGAAATGTCTTAAGAAGCTCACAGAAAGAAGACATGATGAGAAAACATTTTTAACAAGAGTACCTGTCTTCATTTAATTTCGCATCAACCAAAATGCGATTATGCAATTGGATTAAAAAAGAACATACTTACTTACTTACTCGTTCCATTGCTGATGAACACCAAACTCAATGCGAGTTGCAATTCTCACACAGATTCACAGCCAGAACCATACACATTCAGACACAACACCAAACACCATTTAACACAGAGCACATCTAGTCAATGCATCAAAGAGCATGGCTCGCATAGATGGCTTCACCACAATCAACACGGCTGCATATGAATGAATACACGTATCAGAGCCGCAGCTTGTTGAGTTGCATGGAGCTCGTCTATGCAATAGATGCATTTTTCACATACATTCCCCACATTGTCTGAGCTAAACTTTTGGCATGTCATGCTGAGAATGTGGAAAGAACCTTCTGACTGGTAAATCAATTTTTAGAAAGCCTCTACAACTTCCAATTACATACAAATATGCATTACTTGTTAATAGGTTCTTAAGAACTAGAGTGCATTCAATTTGCATTTCTCTATGATTTCGATACTTGTAAAGTATCAAAAAAGGCCACATTGATATACCACCAGACCAGATTTACACAATTCACCAAAGAAGTTCTTGGTGGTCTGCCCTTAATCTTGGAATAAGTTGCCCAACAACCTGAAGTTTGCAAGTATCAAAAGCCTAAAAAGCAGAAAACCGTTTGACAGCTGGCTTCCAGAATCACGTAGAAAAATACAAAATAAGCCAATCAACATGATACAATTATCTTCGTAGTTCAACCACATTCCGCTTACCTCATTTGAAATTTGACGTGAGCTCATTTCTAAATTCTCCAGTACATTCTGCCCTGTAGTTGGGTCTATAATGGCTAAGATACTTTTGGCCTTTGCTTTAGGCATCGGCTGTTGGAATCGGATTGGAACCATCTGAACCAAAAATTAAAACATATGCAATGCTTAAACTTATAATCGAAAAACGATGCTTAGTCACTCAAATAATTACACGTGCAAGAAACATCGATCAGCCTCAAATTCTTCGATAACTTCATTACTAGTACGGTCACAATTCTCAACAGTGGATGATTTGATGCCAAGCAGAGAAGTGTGCAAGGCAATATCCAGAACGAGGTGTGTGAATAACAATGGAAATCAAAGCACCATTATCTAATGACCAGGTACGAGCACATCTAGTCAACGCATCAAAGAGCATGGCCAGCATAGATGGCTTCACCACAATCAACACTGCTGCATATATGAATGAATACACGTATCAGAGCCGCAGCTTGTAGAGTTGCATGGAGCTAGTCTATGTAATAGATGCATTTTTCACATACATTCCCCACATTGTCTCAGCTAAACTTTTGGCATGCATGTCATGCTGAGAACGTGAAAAGAACCTGATTGGTAATTCAATTTTTAGAAAGCCTCTACAATTTCCAATTACATACAAATATGCATTACTTTACTTGTTAATAGCTTCTTAAGAACTAAAGTGCATTTAATTTGCATTTCTCTATGATTTCGATACTTGTAAAGTATCAAAAAAGGCCACATTGATCCACATTGGCCACAGACCAGATTTACACAATTCACCAAAGAAGTTCTTGGTGGTCTGCCCTTAATCATGGAATAAGTTGCCCAACAACCTGAACTTTGCAAGTATCAAAAGCATAAAAATCAAAAAAGTTCTGTCTTGTGCCAATAACTTTGATTTCTAATGGAAAATCGTTTGACAGCTGGCTTCCAGAATCACGTAGAAAAGGACAAAAATAAGTCACTACCTACGCTCAAAAGCCGATCAATATGATACAATTATCTTCGTAGTTCAACCGCATTCCGCTTACCTCATCTGAAGTCTGACGTGAGCTCATTTCTAAATTCTCCAGTACATTCTGCCCTGTAGTTGGGTCTATAATGGCTAAGATACTTTTGGCCTTTGGTTTTGCTGCTTGTGATGCCTTTTCATCCACATCGTTGCCTGCCTTCGAAGGATCGTAGTAAACTGCAAATAAAATCGGTTTGAAAAAGATTGCAAAAACAAATTCTATAAAGACTTGAGAGGAATACACAGGAAAAGATACTATGCACGTTTGCTATGCCCAAAGAATGTGGAAAACCGCACAGCAGTACTCTAGAAAGAGTAGCAGTGTCATAAACACAACATCTACAGTTCAAGATCTTGATGCTCAAGCTGTTGTGCAGTTGGCTCTCCATCTTATCAAAAGGAGTCTTGTGTCTCGGGATCTTCCACCAGGATTCTCTTTCCTTAATATTCAGAATAATCACTCATTATTATCTATAATCAATATTTATTACATGGAACCAGTATATATCCTAAGCATGGGTGATTTCTAGAGCCCACAGTTTTCCGCGGCAAAATTTGAATTGCGCGGCGAATTTGGTAAATTCCGCGGCTCACCGCGGCAAGGCAGATGAAATTCCTCGGATCACCGCGATTACACAGTTAAATGTTCGCGGCTTGATTAAATCACGAATCAAGAGGTCAAATACATGTTATGAACTGATGAATCCTTCATTATTCGTTCATTAATCATAATATTCATCATTTAACCATCACCATCAAACAAAAAATCATCATAAACAAACTTGTAACAGAGCTACTTTGAGGTCACTTTCTGTTTAAAATTAGTTGTTCAAATGAAAAACGTCAAATTCCGCTTAAATCCGCGGCTAAAATTCCGCGGGAAAAAACCCAAAGTCCGCGGTTCGGCTCGAAATTCCGCGGTCCGCGGAAACTGTGGGCCCTAGTGATTTCGCTCCACAATCCTATTAGCCTGGTCTGTCAAAAATCATGTCAATAAACTTAGAAGAACACAGCAGCACATAGTTCTCACCATCGAGTAACTGACAGAGAACTACCTGCACTTCATCAAATGCAAAACCTCAAAACTCTTGTCTCGGTATACTTTGTAGTTGTACGGGTCAAGTTGTTTAATCACTTACCAATGTCACTTCGCTGTTGCCGTAGTAGGAACGGTGGCCTCTGTGCTGGCTCCCCAACGTGCATCGGGGGTCGTTGCACGACCTCAGTGGGCATCTCCTGTTGCATTCCAGGCATTGGGGGTTGCACCATGATCTGCATAGACATCGGCTGTTGGAATCGGATTGGAACCATCTGAACCCAAATTAAAACATATGCAATGCTTAAACTTATAATCGAAAAACGATTCCCAACAGTGGATGGTTTGATGCCAAGCAAACAAGTGTGCAAGGCAATATCCAGAACGAGGTGTGTGAATAACAAGAATGGAAATCAAAGCACCATTATCTAATGACCAGGTACGAATTGATGGCAGCGAGTGTGAAGGAGTTTTCTGAAAATCGATAAATAGCGACCATATCAACAGAGGCTTAATGTCGTACTGAACTGCAAACTCAATTAGTATGTAATTTAGCTTATATTTCGTAGCATTGCTTTTGTAAATTGCCCTTGCATTTGTGACAGAGGGGATATTCTTCTTGTTCCAATAAAGGAAAATTTTATGATGATGATGATGATGATGATGGTGGTGGTGGTGGTGGTGGTGGTACTCTGCATTACAAGGTGAACACTTTCACGTCACAAATTCGGCCATCATGTCCCACAACCAAACTATACCCCACAATCAGCCACCAAGTTCCACAGTCACCCAGAGTCATGGGGCGTGTTTGGTTAAGTGGAGATTCTCGGTGCCTTCGGTGCGGAAGGTCGTTGGTTCGACTCCACCTCTAGCCGCCACGCAGGAACCTAGGGAAAGTCCTTCACCCGTAATTGCCTGTATGACGGATGTGGCGCCCTGTGGCTGCCTTGCGTCTAAATTCGACTCCTGTAATAGCCTGCTATCATCCGTTCATACTTTACTTGTAAACATTCTGCGGTATGTCAGATTGTATACTAAACGAAAATATTATTATTATTATGCAGTTAAGTTACTTAAAGCCAGTAAGGTAGGTTCCAAACGCTTACAAACAAGCTGTGTTTATTATCTAAGAAGTTGATCTCCCCCAAATGAAAATCAACATACTTGTCGAAAGCGTGGCATCAATGGTGGCTGCTGAAACATTTGCCACTGCTGTGGATTCTGCTGCTGCATCTGACCCCCGGTGGCATATACTTGAGGAGGTGCATTTCCTGGCATCTGCAATCAACAAATACTATTTTAACATACCAACACAAATGTTTCTTGATCCTGACTGAAATAAGCAGAAGGCTAGACTTCAAAGCCTGCTTTTTAAAATAAGCAAGCATAAATGTAAGAGAGGAAAGTTACAGCAGTCTATTCACTACATAGATTATGTACATTATAAATGTTCAATTATAATATATTCAGTCATATCAAGCATATATAAATATACATGTATAGCACCTCTTCAAGAAAACTACTCACAGGTGCTCCCAATTCGAGCTCGGATAAAAAGAAGAGCCTTGATATGAGAGAAGAACATAGGAGAGAGGGTCCTTGGAAAGAGGGAAAGCTTCAGAGGGAGGCCATTCCAGGTTGAGTGGAAGAACAAGCAAAATGGACAACATTGGACAAGGAGAAGACCACATTCAAATGATCAAACATATGAAAAAGCCCTAGCGAAGATATGCACGAGCAATATCTAGTAAGGGTGACCGGACAAAATGGTAGCGGACAAAATGGTACGCAAAATGGTAGCAAGTTGTGGAATAGATTATTATTCAAGTGAAATTAATACTTATTTAGTAATCAAAAGTCAAATAATTGCTAAACTCACAGAGGAAACGTATAGGGGTTACAGTGGAAGCGGGATTGATGAAAAGATCATATTGTCAGTGGGAGCGGGATAGATAGCTTGATTGATGATTTTATCGGTACCATTTTATTCATACCATTTTGTCCAATGACATTTTGTCCACTACCATTTAGCCATAGAGCCCTAGTAAGCAGTGCCAGACTTGAGCCGCAATTCTGGGATCAAAAGCATTGAAACAACTTTGTGACAGGTGTGGTGCATGCAAAACTAGTCAGTTCTTAAACATAAAGAAGCATAGTCTGGTAAAAAGTAACTCCAACTATATATTGAAAGGAAAATGTTGCACTATCACAGCAGCAAATCAAGGTATGCGTGTGCATGTATGTATTTAAGCATGAATATAAATTTAGTAAGTATGAATGTAAACGTATCTATGTAAATACTGTGTATTAACGTAAATGTATCTATGTATCTGGGTTCTTACAATAGTGCCTTTCAAGCACCTCACAAAGCACTTCCTGCACCAACCTAAATGATGTTAGAGCAGTAAAGGTTATAGGCATATCTCAGGCCTTTTATCTTAATTAAGTAATGTTTGGGCTGTGAGTGCCTGTGAGTAGGATCCTGACAGGGTCTTATAAAAGTCCTCAGCATTAATGAATGACTTAACAACACAAATTCAATCAACAAGCAGATAGCGCTTAGGGTCACCACAGGCAAATTCTCACAGACACAGTTGCCCAAGCGCTGCACTCCCTCCCATAAAAAGCTGATAACAAGTGGCCTACCGATCCATCTGATCTTTGAGGCACCTGTTGTGGCGCTGGCATCGCCTGATAGAAACTCGGATGCATGCCGAAAGCAGCAAAACGATAGTTCGAATCCGGAGGCAACATCGAATACTGTTGCTGTTCGTGCTGAACAAAGCTCGCCTGTTGCTGCTGCTGTTGCTGCGGATGCTGCTGATAAGGAGGCATTGGGCTCGAAATACTCGGTGGAATCATCATCGTCTGTCGAAGGGCCGCCGACTGCTGAGGGGTTGGTGGCGGTTGAGCGCCCATCATGGCTATCTGCCGGACCATGTATGGCATGTGCTGCATGCCTGGCATAAGGACTTGAGGGTTCTGTTGGCTGAACATCACTGACTGCTGCTGCTGGTGTGAAGAGCACCTGTAGAGACAGAGAGAAAACAACAAAAGATAACAGAAGTTTAAAGCAATGCAAGACATTAATGAATGCAACAACAGAGAAATATCGATAATGATAACAGGCTGTATAGGCCCTATATATTGCTATGACAATATATATATATATATATATATATCTAGCTGCTTTATTTTCTTTCTTTCTTTTACTTTATTATGTATACCATTAATCTTATTATTACTGATTTGTTTTATAATTACGTTATGCATGTAAACGCATGCATGATTCTGTAAACGGATAGAACGACAAAACATACTCCTGAACTGCATAGGCCCTATATATTGCTATGACAATATATATATATATATATATATATATACATACATACATATATATATATATTTAGCTGCTTTATTTTCTTTTACTTTATTACCATTAATCTTATTATTACTGATTTCTTTTATAATTACGTTATGCATGTAAACGTATGCATGATTCTGTAAACGGGTTGCGGTCTGACAACCGTTGTTTTTGCATTAAACGAACATAGGGCCTACCTTTCCCACTGTAGCCTTTCCAGTGATAAATTTGATTAAGTCTCCTCTGCTCCTTCTTTTCTTCAGTGTTGTTGTCAACTGACTGAAATGACTGAAATACCCCTCGTAACTTATAAGGCCGAGAAAGAGGAAGGCGTGGCTTATAGAGAGTTGCTTCCCAATCACCTGGTGCCGCTGATATGAATTGGGCTAACTATTGTCCAATGAATTCAAGCGCAAGCTTCAATTCAAGCACCATAACTATTGTCCAGTGAATTCAAGCACCCACAGGTCGCTGGTCAGTTTCCCTCTCAAGTTTCAAGTCAGCAAGTCTCTAGAGACCATCTACTCAAGTCGTCGGTCATCAAGACATGAAACAGCATTGGCCAGCAGATTTTATTAGTCACGCCTATAAATTTCTGTTCTACAGAGGGCAAAATGCTGATTAAATAATGTTGATTTTGAATACATTTAGCAAATAATATTTGCATTATAATAATAAAGCAGTAGGACATAGCAAATATGAAGATTTCATCAAGGCTTTCAGCTGCTATTTAGGGACCTTCAAAAGGGCATTCTAACAACTCTAAATGATATACATAATTAACATGTAGGAGTCCATAACAAAGAGATCGCAGAAGATTTATACTCTTAGCAAATACCAGGCTGCCACATATATAGGGACCTTCAATAGGGCATTCTAACAACTTTAAGCCACTATACATATAGGCCTAATTAGCACATATGAGTCTGAAATCCTGCCAACTAGATATCACAGAATACTCTTAGCAAATATTATATTTGCTAAGAGTATAAGTAAGAGGCTAAGCTAGTACGCATAAAGTTACATTATTGTAACAATACACTGCAGCAGTGGCGGAAACCTGCGCCGAGTTTGGGGGGGACGGAAAAATTTCTCGCGGACCAAGATGACGTTTTTCCGGAAAAAATTTCCATTTTCGCGGCCAAAAAATATGATGACTTTTTCGAATTTTGCCTCTCTTTTCCGGATCTTTCCTCACAAGAAAAACAACTTTTTCTACTCTTTTCATAATTTCGCGCACTTCCGACAACACTACTTCGCAAAATATTTGGGGGGACGAATGCATGGGCCGTCCCCCACCTCAAACTTTGGGGGGACCGTCCCCCCTAGGTTTCCGCCACTGCACTGCAGATGACTTGATGCAAATTACGCAGATGGCAGATATTGTTTAATAATTTGCTCTAACTAACTGAGGCTGTCGTCAAGGCTTTGTTGTCTTCAACAGGGCATTATAACAACTTTAAATAGGCCTTAACTATAAATTCCATTAAATAATTTGGCCCCCTTTATCGATGTCGGATACGGATTTGGCTCCCCTACAAAAAAACCACATCAAAAAGGTCGACGACTAAAAAGGTCATCAGACATTTTGGGAGTTATAAATGATCATTTTTTGGGGAAATCCTGAAATTTTTTCGGGAAAGACCTAAAAGAAGTCGTTCAAAAAATGTTGGAAAAAATTTGCCACCCCCCGTTTCTGAAGTTCAGCAGTGGTGGATCCGCTAGTGGTAACAATACACTGCAGATGACCAATGTTTCTGTTAACACCAGGGCTAGGAAAAACCTAAGGTTTTTAAAAAAATGTTTTTAGGTGTTTAGGGTTTTTAGGTTTTTAGGTTTTAATATCTACGCACAGTCTACGCAGAGTCGCACGCGGAACATTGGACACAAGAATACGATCAACTAAAAAGCTATACACGTAGACTAACTCATGCACTTCTATGTTGAACGTTATAAATCCAATAAATTCATA